>OGLN01000284.1_pt1 | contig 41495 bp, 36 predicted proteins | sample 1572641 | NCBI WGS metagenome assembly OGLN01 (sample SAMEA2581903, study PRJEB24529) | metagenome | biome: Human gut stool | place: China | collected 2011
CTGCCTCAAAAGAGACAGCTTAAAGTTTATACCTGATAAATTATAGGTTAAGATTAGCCTAATTCAGCAAAGTACTTAATTGTTCTAACCATCTGGCTTGTGTATGAGTTCTCGTTGTCATACCAAGAAACAACCTGTACCTCATAGAGATCGTCAGCAATCTTTGATACCATTGTCTGTGTAGCATCGAAGAGTGAACCGAATCTCATACCGATTACGTCTGAAGAAACGATTGGATCTTCGTTGTAACCGAATGACTCAGAAGCAGCAGCCTTCATAGCAGCGTTAATGCCCTCAACTGTTACATCCTTACCCTTAACAACAGCTGTAAGAATTGTTGTTGAACCTGTTGGAACAGGAACACGCTGTGCAGAACCGATGAGCTTACCGTTGAGCTCAGGAATAACAAGACCGATAGCCTTAGCAGCGCCTGTTGAGTTAGGAACGATGTTAGCAGCACCTGCTCTTGCTCTTCTGAGGTCACCCTTTCTGTGAGGACCGTCGAGGATCATCTGATCGCCTGTGTAAGCGTGGATTGTTGACATGATACCGCTCTGGATCTCAGCATACTTGTTAAGTGTGTTAGCCATAGGAGCAAGGCAGTTTGTTGTACATGAAGCAGCAGAAATGATTGTATCATCAGCTGTAAGTGTACCCTCGTTTACGCTGTAAACGATTGTCTTAAGATCGTTGCCTGCAGGAGCAGAAATAACAACCTTCTTAGCGCCGGCATCAATGTGAGCCTGGCTCTTTGCCTTTGATGTATAGAAACCTGTGCACTCGAGAACTACATCAACACCGAGTTCGCCCCAAGGAAGCTCAGCAGCGTTTGGCTTAGCGTAGATTGTGATCTCTTTGCCGTCAACGATGATTGAGCCTTCGCCGGCCTCAACTGTGTGAAGGTTTTCACCGATCTTACCGCAGTAGCCGCCCTGTGCTGTATCGTACTTGAGAAGGTTTGCGAGCATAGCAGGATCTGTAAGATCGTTGATAGCTACTACTTCGTAACCCTCAGCACCGAACATCTGTCTGAAAGCAAGACGACCGATACGGCCGAATCCGTTGATTGCTACTCTTACTGCCATTCTTAATTCCTCCTAGAATTGTAAATAAATAGTCTTATGGGACATGCGTCCCAAGCTTTCTTTATTTTACCCAATTATTCCCGAAAGTTCAAGTCCCTTTTATGACTTTGTTAATAATTTATCATTCCGCATAGAGAAACGCACTTCGATTGGTAAATATCATTGAAAATCGTTTCCACATTCATTATAATCAGACCATAACAAGCTTCGCATGTGAAAGAACCGGTCAAACGACTGTTTTCAATATTTCATATGACTTCACCAATAACATATGCAAGTCCTCACGGGCCTTGCATCCACAGAAAGGACAAAGCATGCTTTACGATACCCACATGCACACACACCACTCCGGTGACAGTGAGGCAGCGGTCCAGGACATGATCGAATCCGCCATCCGCAAGGAATTGGACGGTATCTGCTTTACCGACCATTTTGACTATGACTATCCGGACGAACCGGACTTGTTCTTATTAGATTTTGATTCTTATTACAAAGAAATAATGTCTCTCCAGGAGAAATACAAGGGACGCATCCCGATCCTCTGGGGTGTGGAGATCGGTCTCCAGCCACAGATTGTGGATGTCAACAGATGCACCACTTCCCGCTATCCGTTCGACTTCGTCATCGGTTCTTCCCACGTGGTACACGGCGTGGATCCCTACTATCCGAAATATTACGAAGGGCGCACCGAGCACGAAGCGTATCTGGAATATTTTGAATCAATCCTCGAGAATCTGCACACTGACGCAGACTTTGACGTATATGGGCACATCGATTACGTCGTCCGCTACGGTCCGAACCGAAACGAGGATTATTCTTATAAGAAGTACGCCGATATCATTGACGAAATTCTTCGCACTTTAATTGATATGGGACGAGGCATCGAGATCAACACCGGCGGCTTCAAATACGGACTCGGTCATCCAAATCCGACCGAGGATATCATCCACCGCTACCGTGAGCTCGGAGGAGAAATCATCACAATCGGCGCCGACGCACACGCACCGGAGCATGTTGCCTATGATTTTGCCAGGGTTCCTGCCATCCTGCTCGCCGCAGGTTTTCGGTATTATACGGTATTTAAGCAGCGGAAACCGCAGTTTCTGCCACTAGTCTGAATTTAATGAAATTTTCAAAAAAAGTTAAGAATCTTTCATTTTGGTATTGCAAATTTCATTTTTCACTGTATAATATAGGTATTGAATAGTGTTATTACTATAGCATGTGACGTACGCGAAATGAGTATGTAGTTCAATTTTATTAAACAATTATCTAATTAACTACTCAGTTACTCAATTACTTTCAGTAACTAAGAAGGAGCAGGTTTCCTCGCCTGCTCCTTTCTTCATGTATTACTTTCGAATCAATTTCTTTATCTGCGTCAATATTTCTCTAGCAATTGCCTCTCCTTTTACCAAAAGAACAATATAATATACCGCAAAATACAACAATCCCGAAATCAACAGACTGATAAACGTTCCCAAGTTAAACAGTTTCACCCATACCGAAGCTGCAATTGCCAGCACCAATGCCAGACCGATCGTTCCAAACCGAACGCTTTTGTACAGATTCCGTGTAACGTTTCGCAAGGCACACATCTGAACGATCCATACCACAAATTCTGCAATCAGTGTTCCCACTGCTGCACCTGCTGCCGCATATTGCGGAATCAACAGCGCATTCACAATTAGATCCACAAGCGCACCTGCGATCTCCGAATACAGCACCTGCTTTTCCAATCCCAGGGGAATCATTATCTGGATGCCCATCACATTCGTCATCCCAATCAGAAGCAATGTTGGCATAATGATCTGCATCGGCACAATCGCCCCTTCATAAGCAGAACCACTCAGGAAGAAAATGCCCTCTCCTGAAAACAGTATAAAATAGATCATCATTGGAGTTGCCAGAAGGATTACAAAATTCATCGCCCTCTTGGTCAACCGCTGAAACTCTTCCATCTCCCCACGCTCCACATAATAAGAAAGGCGCGGAAGCATCACCGTTCCCAGAGAAGTCACAATCCCGACAAGAATCCCCTTGATCTTTACCGCCGCATTATAGTAACCAACATCGACATTGCTTTTCATCAATCCCAGCATAACCGTATCCAGATTCGTATAGATCACCGTCGCACAGGACATCGCAAAAAAGACGAGAATTGGTTTCATATGTTGCCGATAGTTGTATTTCTCTTCCGGGAACAAATCAATGTACGTGTGTGCATGTACAAAATTGCATACATTCGAAGCGGATGCTGCCAAAATCGTCAACGCACCATACACAACATAATCCGACTGCTGCCGGATCAACAAAAGCATCGCCACCACAGCAATTGCCTTAAAAATCACAGAGCGAATCGTTATATAAGTATACTGCTCCAAAGCCTTATACAACCATTCCATGCCGACTGCATTCAATAGAATCGTCAGACTGATAATAAAAATCAGAGAACTTTCCGCACGTAACCTTGGAATCGCAAACACAAAAATGCCTAACGCAAGGTACGACAGCAAACTCATGACCAGATTGATTGCCATAAGTTCATGCACCACGCGCGACAACTTTCTCCTATCATCTCTAACTTTTGCACAGGCACGGATTCCGTATGTCGGTATTCCAAGTTGTGAGAGCATCAGAAAATACGATACCAACGAAGTCGCAAACGACACCCGACCGGTTCCTTCCGGAAGAAGGATGCGCGACACATACGGGAAGGTGATCAGTGGAAAGATAAATGACGAAAGCGTCAGGATGGTGTTCATTATGTAGTTCAATTTTATATTATTGCGTTTACGCATTCTCTTCACTCACTTTTAGCTTTGGATTTCTTAAGCCCTCATAATAAGCCAAAATAAACGGAAATCCAAATAACAAACGGAAGTTGTATATATCATTACTCAAAAATGATACGCTGATAGTATAAACCATCAATGCCACAGCAAATACAAACTCTTTATTCGTCTTTTTCATATATTTTCTGCACAACTGAAGCATCCGCCCAAAAGGTAACAAATGAATTATCATACCAATAATGCCGGTTTCAAAAAGTTTGCTAAACAACCCAAGATCAGATAAGTAATATGTCCCCACTGGTCCATGAATTTTTTCAGTCGAAAAAACGTATAAAAACCCCATAATCCAATGACCTTTTATAAGATCTGAATAATAGATCATTTCTTTAACTCTCATCCCCATAGAGTAAGTGGTCAGGCTCATGCCGCGAACAAATTCATTAAAATATGCCGTACTCATCCCCACTGCTGCAACAATAATAAAAACTAAATATGTTATCACTTTTTTAATTCCCATATTTCTTCTTAATAGTATTGCAACACTCATTCCAAAAACCAGACAGATCACTTGCGCCCGGGAAGCAAAAACAGTAAGTGCATACCACATATTAAATAAAATAATAACAATTGCCAGAATTTTTATTTGCACCTTCGTACTGTTATAGAAGGCATATAACATGCCACAGACCAGCACTCCGGAAAAACACGTTGCCGGAATTCTTTGGAATCCATTTCGGATCCATTCACTTCCGAATTCAAACAGTAAATAATGCATAACATCTTTGTGCAGATAATTATACAAAAGCCAAACCATTGTTTTAAGCAATAATGCAACTATTGTCCAACCACATATGGCATAAATAAGCCTTTTTTTTCCATTATTGCAAACAAGGATATAAATAATCGGATAAAAAAGAAATAACCAAAAGTATATGTATACATATGACAGGTTTTGCACTAATGAATTAGCTCCGACAGACCATCCGTAAAACACTTCAATAAATAAGAATACAAATAAGATCACAAGCCAAACATTCATAAAATGACAATACTTTTTAATTTTTGAATATACCCGGGCGCTGCATAAACATCCCACGCCTAATATCAAAGCTAATACTGAAGTGAAATATCGATATAAGGTTGTCAAATCTGCAATATTTAATATTCCAAGATTTAATACAATTAAGAAAATAATACAACCGGCAAAGGCATCCTGCAATTTAATCTTCATATCAAAATTTTATTTCTCCCTTTTATGTTGTCTGTAGAAACATATCAATTTGTATAATTTATAATTATATCTTCTCAACCAATGAACCAGATGAGATTCTTGGTCCATAAAAGCATAAATTTCTGGAGATACCCCACGTACTGTTTTATCAAATTCGATAAGTTTATTGCAATTTTCCTTATTTGGCTTCATCAATAGCATTGAACGAACATACCACACACAGTGCCCCCCTATACCTCTGATCAAATATCGTTTCTTTGTATCAGATAGATCATCTACGTTATTTTTGTACAGATTAAGAAGCGCTACCGCCACCTTTTCTCCATGTGTAATGTTCTTTATACGACTCGTCTTGCTGACAGACTGCCCTTCTCTGCCCAACCGATAGCAGTACAAACCATAACTCAGATACATAATTGTTTTAAGATAAGGAACGGGATACAACATAAATTCCGTATCAACATAAAAGATTTTCTCATCCAATCGAATTGTATGTTTCTGTAATATCTCCGTTCGATAAATTGCAGCATGATAAGGAATCCATCTTATGTTAGGAATCTGTTCCTCATACTGGAGCACTATGTCCTCTTTCATTGTCTGAATTCCATCCACTTGCACAAGAACTGGTTCAGCGCCTTCAAAACATTTATAATAATCTGTTACAACTATATCCGCAGTCTTATCTGACAAGTGTTTGAGAATATGGCTCAGTGCAGCCGTCTCAAACCAATCGTCCCCATCCAATGCCTTAAAATATTTTCCGGTTGCCTCACAAATTCCCCTGTTGATTGTTGATCCATGTCCCGCGTTCTCTTTATTAATAACTCTCACAATTCCTGGAAAACGCTTTTCATATTCTTTTGCGATCTTACGCGTATCATCCTTAGATTCATCGTCAACGACAAGAACTTCTAATTTTTCTAAAAGTTCCCGTGGAACTATTCGATTGTTTACAATTGACTCCAATGTATGTTTCAAATATTCTGCCACATTGTAAGCAGCAATTGAAATTGTAAGTATTTTTTCCATCTTTACATCCTACAAATAATCTTTTCTCCGATACCAATGATCCAGCACAAACAGACATCTGTGCCGTACACAAAACAATTTAACCTTAAGACGCTTTGAAAGCCAACCATAATGAATCTGTTCCATTGCGTTTGCAATCACTTCTATTTTCAGAAAAGTATCCAATTCTTTGAATCTTTGTTTATTCCCATTCTTATTCTTTGAATTGCATAAATAACATTCCATATAATTTGTAACTGGTCCTCTTAAAACATAGACTTGATAAGCACTTCGTATTTTAATATTTTCTTCTATCTTAATATGCTGTTGTATCGTTTTCAAAAATCTTACCAAACATTGTTGTATTTGCGGATTAAACCCGTGCATTGCTGAATTTTCAACCATGCATCGATAATACAAAACTTTGTCAACATAGTAAAATTGTCTTGCCACTTTAAGATAATCCAACATAAACACAATGTCTTCACCCATCGTTAGTGAATTATCAAATCGGATATCTTCTTCGTCTATTATGTTTCGGCGAAATAACCGACAATATACTGAGCCCAATTCTAAGTTTCCGCTTTTATTATAAAACACTTTTTCTGTAAGATCATTTATCGAAAAATGTTTCCATTCATCCTCAATAAAAATTCTTTTTTCCTCAGTCCTATTTCTGTATACATCCATCCGATTCCACAATATTAATTCTGCGGAATTGATTTCTTCATTCTTCAAAACCGCATCAAAGCAATTCGTATCAAGATAATCGTCTGCATCCACAAAAGTAATCCAAGTTCCTCTCGCCTCTTGTATACCATAATTTCTGGCAGCAGATACCCCTTTGTTTTCCTGTGTCAATACCCTGACGCGTGCATCTTCTTTTGCATATTGCTCTGCAATTGCAAGGCTCTCATCTGTGGATCCGTCATTTACAATAATCAACTCAAAATCCGTATAAGTCTGCCCAACAATGCTTCGAATGCATTGTTTTAATGTATTACCACCATTATATACAGGCACTATGACGCTTAACGTTACTGTATTCATATTTTTTCTTCTCCCGGGAATTTGAGTTCCAACATGATATGTTTTTCACGATCCTGTTTATCCGGTAAAGACCTATAATCTCCGTACATATGTGTCAAATACAGATCCCACGCCTTAGGTATTTTCCATAAGTTACCTTCAAAACTCTTTCTGTCAAACTCAACAAATTTATCTCGCAAATAAAGTTCACCGAAATAATGATTTCGGCCTGCCGGAACCGTTACATATTTACTCTCATTATTTTTACACATTCCATATATTTTTTGTGTCATCATAGCCCATTTTTGAACAGAAAACATCTGCAGGCAAAATCCAATTCCGATTTTAATTTGAAAAGTACGCAATAAACTTTTGTTATCTGCTGCAAGTTCCATCATAAGTGACCTGTTTTTGTAAAAATTACGACACGACAATAGAAATCCCATTCCCATCGATAATATTCCATGTATTATTCGCAACACTTTATTATTCGGTGCATTTTCTATTCGGAATATATCAATATAAAACCCACACTCATCATTCTCAACATCTTCCCTCGTTCGACAAATACTATTTTTTAGCCGAATTCTGGTAAGTGTCATTCCATAATTTTTTGTACTGCATGTATGGATCCAATATTTATCACCATATTGTTTTGAAAAACAGTCTATAAAACGTTCAAAATCCTGTCCCAATATATCAATATCAATATCGTCATCCCATGGAATAAACCCATGATGCCGAACAGCTCCCAACGCTGAACCACCGGTCAGATGATAACATATATTTTCTTTTTCACATATCTCAATACAATCCTTTGCAATATCTAAAATATAGTGTTGATATTCTTTTAACTGTTCATCTGTCATTGTTACATATTTACTTTCATCTACACTCATATTTTTAAATGCAGATACCGTAGATAACCCCATGCGAATTCATTCCTCTTCTAAAAACTGCATCTATATCTCTTTCCACAAAATTTGGCAAAGAGAAAAGCCTGTATCTTCTTTCTTGATCTTATCGGTTCCATATATCCCCATCTGAATTTCTTAATCTGTTCAACCTGAACTACATTCCTCTCCAATTGATACTCCAACCAGACATTAAAAAGAAGTTCTGAGATTCTGCCAAAACACCTTTTTTGAAATTCCGAAAGGCCTGTGAGATCCACTTTCTTTTCAAGTTCAAACAACACATCAAACAACCACGTACAATAAGAATCTAACAAATTCTTTCGTACAATGAACATATTAAACATATAACCAGAAGTCTGTTTCATCACCCGGTCAAAACAATTTAAATATTCCGGGCATTTTCGCCGAATAACCTCCCTCGTCTTGTCCAAATGCTCCGCATAATGCGTGTGTGCATAATGACTATATAAAGATTCAATATAATAACGGCGTTTTTTAGGTACAAATATATCCTTACTTTTTAAATAAGGTTCTATGTCTTGATAGGTTAAAACACACTTCCAAATATCCTTGTTCTTCTTACAGACAAAATGCCTCCTATAATGCACTAACCCAATGTAATCAGCATCTACGTTCTTCCAAGCCCAATACAATCCTGTCAATTCGCAAAAGCTGGAATTCTTCGCAGAAATATTATCGCCTGTATCATCTCTTTGGTATCCAAAATCGTATTCTTTCCCTTCTGCTCCCACCAAAAGAGGAATGTACATTTCATTCTCCGGCATCCGGTACCTTTTATGCGTAGCCACAACAATTTTCACACTCGTTTTCTGCTCCATAGAACTTCCTCATATAACTATCGCGTCTTCTATCGATAGCACTCATCATATTGGTATTGATATTTTTACATCGATCCATCCCGACCAAACACAACCACCAACGTTTTACACAAAATCTTCCAATCCAATCCCATACTCCAATTGGTAATATAATACCGATCCAACTCAACCACCTGCTCGAACTCCGTGATATTGCTACGACCGCTGACCTGCCACATTCCGGTGATGCCAGGCTTGATTGCCAGGCGCGCACGGTGATGCAGATCATATTTTTCCCACTCATCTTCCGTCGGCGGTCTGGTTCCGACAAGACTCATGTCTCCCTTTAAGACATTCCAGAATTGCGGGAACTCATCGATGGACCAGTCTCTGATCCAGTTGCCGATTCCCTTCTTGACCGTGCCATCCGCAAGCCTGCGGCAGCCAATGATACGAGGGTCATAGTCCAGCTTAAACATCATTCCGTCGCTGACACGATTATCGGCAAGGAGCTGCGCCTTGCGCGCCTCTGCATCCGGATACATGCTGCGGAACTTATAGAGTTTAAATTTCTTGCCATTCTTTCCGATACGGATCTGGGAAAAAATGATCGGTCCCGGCGACTTTATATAGATTGCCGGTGCAACAAACAAAAACAGAATTCCAGTCAGAATGCAGCCGACCACACCTCCGATAATATCCAGCAATCTCTTGCAGAAAAGCTGCGTACCGGAAATGGTATTCATACTTGTCGTCAGCACGGTATACTTTCCCATGCTTTCGATAAATTGTTTCTGGTTGTTGAGTGCCAGGCGCTCCGCCAGCTTAATGTGAATCACAACGCCCATCTCCATCAGCTGATTCACCAGTCCATCCAGCCTCGTGCTCTGTGCCGAGAGGTCAATGAAAGCCTCATCCACCCACTCACGGCAAATATATTCGGTCATCGTGTCGCAACCTGCCACAAGAGGGATTCCATTGATCGAATCACCAACATGCATCTCATTTTCTGCAAAGTTCTCTGTCACGTTCTTCGAAGCATCCGAATTCTTCCCAGTCTCACCACTTTCTGCCTCATTATTCGAATTTTTCAAGCGCACAGATTTCTCCGGCAGATCAACCACCACAATGCCGGACACCTGAAACATCTCATAAGAATGACTCTTGATATCCTTCTTCACACGCGGAAGCTGCTGCTTATCCGTAATGATCAGCACGGACTTCTGCTGTCCCAGCTTGATTCGCATCAAAACATGCTTTTTCCACAGAATGCGCACTCCGTAGCTGATAAACAGGTAAAGAAAAGCCATCAGGAAGAACGTCATACGCGAGAAATCCCCCGCATCCTTCACAGAGAACAGATACAAAACCGACACAAGCGCGAGCAGACACACGTGCTTGAGCGTAGCCGTAAATTCCTTCAGATACCCGCGTTTGAGCACATTCTTGAGCGTATTCAGCGCAAGAAGCAGCACAATATCCACAAAAAACAAGACAATCGCAAGATTCTCATATATTAAGTTTGTAAACAATCCCGTACTTTTGTGCCTGATAACATAAGCCAGGAAAAATGACACTTCCAGACAGATAATATCCAGAATCATAAAATCCAGATGCTTTGTCCAGGTATTTTTGCCCTTATGATACACTTTGTTTCCTCAAAATGCGCCATACACTGCTGCATGCGCAATCCTCTTTCGTCACTTCCAAATATTTGTTTTATTATACCAATTTTCCAGCATAATGTCTATGTACCGACATACAGTACTTCCCCCAGACACAACCTGTCAACTTTTTTCAAAAGTTAACGCATTTTATAGTACTATCAATAGGACTACTCTACGAAACACAAGAGAAAGAGGATACACTTATGAGATTACCAAACGGATACGGCGGAGTTGTCAAACTCTCCGGAGCCCGAAGAAGACCTTACGCAGCCCGCATCACAACAGGCTGGTACTACAATGATCAGACCGGAAAACGCGTACAGCGCTATCAGATCCTGGGATATGCATCCACCCGTGCGGAAGCGTTGCAGATACTCGCACGATACAACGATTACCCGATTGACGGTGCATCACTTAAACTGACATTTGCCGACATCTACGAGCGCTGGTCCGCCGAAAAATTTCCAACCACTTCCCATTCCAACATCAAAGGTTACCGCGCCGCATACGCGATCTGTCAGGATATCGCAGATGTGCCGTTTCGCAACCTGCGCCTCGATGACCTGCAGCGCGTGGTCGACCGCTGCGGCAAGAATTACCCGACGCTCAAGAAGCTGCGCGTACTCTACAACCAGCTCTACGAATATGCGATGAAGCATGAAATCGTTGTCAAAGATTACTCCACTTACGTCAATATCATCAAATACAAGGATCGCAATCCGAATAAGACGGAGCGCGAACGCTTTACACCACAGGAGATTGCTTTGCTTTGGAAACACAAGGACGATCCTTACTATCAGACCATTCTCATGCTGATCTACAACGGTGTCCGTGTCTCGGAGCTTCTCGATCTAAAGAAAGAAAACGTCCATCTTAAGGAACGCTACTTCGATGTCATAGATAGCAAGACTGCAAACGGCATCCGCAAAGTTCCTATCGCCGCCAAGGTACTTTCCTTCTACGAACGCTGGTACAACGACTGCTCCGCCTGCGAATACCTAATCCACACGATGGACAGCGAACATTTTACCTACCACAATTATTACAGCAATTTCTTTAAGCCTTTATTGAACCGGCTGGGCATTGACCGGACGCCGCACTGCTGCCGCCACACCACGATCTCCATGATGGCGGATGCACACATCGACCAGACGATCATCAAGAAGATCGTCGGCCACGCCGGTGCGATGTCACTCACGGAACGTGTGTATACGCATCTCGATGTCAACGAATTGATCGAAGCGATCGATCAGATCTAGATTGCAAAATCGCCACCCTCTATTCCTAGAAGGTGGCGACATCTTCGTCACTTGGATTCCACAAATGCATTTTGCATCTGTGCTTGTCTATATGCAAGATTACAGGTCAGAAAACAGATCTTCCTTGTACGTTCCATCTGCAAGCATCTTCTTAAAGCTCTCCCGGACCGCTGCAACATCTTCCTTATAGGTCATGCCATACCACGTATCGTTCGTGCGCAGCACCTTGACCGCCATCCTGCCCTCCGCCAGAAGCTCACCGATGTAGATTGGGATCAGATACTCCGACTTCAATGGATTCTGCGGCACTTCTTTCTCGAAAAATTCCTTGAATCCTGCCTCTAACGTATCCACGAAATCCGGCGTCAGTCCCCACATATTCATCGAGACAAGCGAATCCACATCCAGCTTCACTCCATCCGCCTGTGCTCCATCTGCAGTCTTAACAATATTCTTGGTCTCTGCAACTTCTGTAAGATTGCTGTCCGCATCCATCTTGCAGACACCGCGCGTTACCGCACCGTTATCCGACAATGTATTCTTCAGCACAAAGCCGGCCATACAAGACGTTCCGCCTTCCACCAGGTACTCATGAACCGCCCGGAAACCTTCCTTGCCATAATAGTCGTCCGCATTGATCACGATAAAAGGCGCATCGATCAGATCCTTTGCCGCAAGTACTGCCTGTCCGGTTCCCCAGGGCTTCGTTCTTCCCTCCGGGAGCTCGCCCGGGATATCACGGATATCCTGAAACGCGTAGTCTACCTTTACATCAAACCCGGCACAAATATCCGCGATACGGTTGCCAATCGCATTCTTAAAATCTTCCTCAATATCCTTACGAATAATAAAAATCACATGGTTGAAACCTGCCTCGATCGCATCATGCACCGAATAGTCCATAATAATATGATTCTGTGTATCTACAGGCTCCAGCTGCTTAATTCCCCCGCCGAAACGCGATCCGATTCCGGCTGCCATAATCAGTAGTGTTGTCTTCATTCTTCTTCCTTCCATAGTAACTTGTGATCCCCTCACCAACTTCTACCATCTATTGTAAAGGATGATCTCACGCTTTGCAACTGCCGCATGCATTTTCCCAAAATCAGACAAAAACAAACTACTTTTCAAGCCAATACTAAGGCCGTCCAACCGGCATTCCCGGTATAGCGGTCCGATTACCGACGTAACAATTCCCGTGCCAACTCATCCACTCTTGCGGCATATCCCGCACCAACTTTCGCCTCCAGCAACTCGCATGTCGCCTTCAGATTCGGACAGCGGCTCGTCAGATTGTGCGCATCACTTCCCAACAACACCGCCTCATGCTGCTTCAGAAGCCCGATACACATCCGCCGTCTCTTCCAATCCTGAAACGGTCCGGCATTCATCTGGCACTCCAGCGGCAGATCCATGATCTCATTCCAGACACTCTTGTCCTTCTGCAGCTTGTAGTAGCGCTCAATGTGCGCCAGCACAACACGGATACCCTGCCTGCGAACAAGATTCGCCACATCGACATACACGTCTTTCTCCCACTGACAGAATGGCATCTCCAGCAGGACCGTGCCACTGTCTCCAATGCACAACTCCGGAATCATATCCGCGTTACCGATATTCCGAAAATAATACACTTCCGCCCCAAGATGATACGGCAACAGCTCCACACCTGCCTGCTGCGCCGCAGCCTCCAGCCGGCTCACACTTTGTTCTCTTTTCTTAAGAAAATGCGCCACCGTATCCTGCTGCGCATAGAAATGCGGCGTAAAGACCACTTCCGTCACTCCCTGCTCCCGCTCCATCTGAAGCATCGCAAGCGACATCTTCGCATCCTTACTGCCATCATCCATCTCCGGAAGAATGTGACTGTGAAAATCAATCATATGTAACTCCTAAAAACTATTGTAACCCCTGGTTTTCTTCTCTTATATGTTCCAAAATTCTGTCATACTGTTCATACATCTTCTGCACTTCGTTTTCCAACGTATAATAATGCATAATATATGGAATCAACAGAACAACCAACAACAATGTTAACACATACAATGCCGGATTACAAATCATAAGCGCCGCAACAATCGAAATCAGCGTCAGGATCGCAAACGTCACCGTCACGATCAGGTGCACCAGTCTCTCATGCTGGAAAAAGCCAATCTGGATCAGATGCTCCTGTAGGATGTCAGACCAGCGATCCGGAGAGATAGTGTCCGGGTGGGCCAGGAGTGCGTCGATTTTCTGACGGTAAGAAAGTATTCGTTTTTTCATAAAGATTCCCTTCTACTTTGCACAAATTGCCATTCCACATTCATATGCTCTATTTTTCTCTTGATCACGTCAAGATACGCTTTTGCCTCTAATTCTACTTCTGGATTATTCCAATCTTCTGGATTTTCTTCGTGTGACAACCTATCAATTTTTCTTAAGGCATATTGTTTAGCCCGCGAATCTGGTATTGTATGTATTAAATGCTCCATCTGATTACATATATAATCTTCATAATTCACACATGCTCCTGCGATGCTGTATAAGCTATCCCATAATGTACATTCATCAAATAACGGAAGATATATTAGGAATTCAAATAAAGTTGTAATTTTGTATTTCTTAAAATCCCCCCATTTTTCAGGATAAAACATCTGTTTAATATGTTTCTCATCAATTGTCTTACTAATTATTTCCTCATCATCACTTGGTTCGCCCTTATTAAAGCCATAAGAACACTCATTTTGAGCAGACTCCTTATAGTACTCATATTCCGACCACAAACGATGCATAAAGACATATCCATTTACTTGCAATGCATTGGCCAATTCAAATACCGTCAAAAGTTCTGGAATTACCTTTCCATTTTCAATATTAGATATTGCTATCGCTGTGCGTCCTACTTTTTCAGCCAATTCCTCTTGTGTCATTTTCCTTTCCTTGCGAATCTCTGCAATATACTCGCCTAGTTTCAATTTAAATTGTTCTTTTTCATTCATAATCGTTTTCCCTCCTTTTTCTTAATTCTAATATAGATTTTCATAATTTTACATAATCGTAACTATATATTTTTCTTTCTTTTTTGAATAAAAAAGGTGAGCTTTCGATTAGATTTTGTCAAAACTTAAACTGTATTATAAAATATAGAGCAAAGGAAATATATGTAATAGAACATTTAAAGGTGGCTCTGAATTACCGGAATATGTGGCTCTCATTCTCTGGAATGATGGCTCCCAAAGTCCGGACAGGTGGCTCAGAAAGCCCCGGAATAATCATCATGAAGATAACAAGCTATAAATAACGCATAAAAATCATAATTGGATATTTTAAAATAACTAAAAACTTTTACTATCTTTATAATATTCTTCACTAAATCCACTGCATGTTCCTGATTGTGCAAAGTATAAAAATACAAGAATATTCAATTCGTTGTTTTATGACCAAATCGATCACTCCTTTCCAACCTCCTTTATCTGTTGTTAGATAAAGGATATCATAATGGTCTTGGAGTGACCTAAATTTCAATGAGCCATGTGACCTAAATTTAGATTAGCATAAACATCCTCCTGATACAGCCAATACCGCAGTTTCTCATAATTTTCAAAAAATGCGCATAATACAGCGATATCTGCTGACATTATCCGCATTCAAATATTTCACTTCTGTCAAAGACTTTGTTAATTTATCGGTAACCTGCACAACCGGCTCCTCTCTCACCCTCTGTATTTGCATACGGTTCATTTCCGCATAAAAAACTCTTCACAATTGCTTTTAGTATAGCGTTCTTAACTAACAGAGTCAAACCTAATTATGAGTGATGGGAAAGAAAGCCGGTGGTCGCTTTAACCACCGGCTTATCATCATCCAAACTTCAATATCACCTTATTTCGCTCTTATGAGTTTTTCGGTCTCTTCGGCTGATGCAAAATTGTCGGACAGATCGGCCACTTTTCATTGGCTCTCTTCTGAACCTCAACCTTCGCTGTCTTGTCCAGAATGTTCAACATTCCTTTCTTCAGTTCGTCTCTCATTCTTCTTTCACCTCCTGTCCAAACAGCTTTCCCATCAACAATAGAAAAGCGCTCAATATAAGACCAAAACTCATGAATAAAATATAGCTGTCCTCAAACTTCAGGTAAGACAAAAACGCAATGCTGATAAATTCAATGAAAGCAGTTACCCTTGCTATATACTTGCTATCATCATGCTCCTTCTTATTCCAATCCATATTTGGATGGTTTACCGCACCGATCACCAGAGAAAAGATCAATGCGATCATTGTAAGCGCTATATTTATATTCATGTGTTTTGCTAAAAATGGATAGAGCACTCGGGCATATAAAATATAGATACCAAGCGACCCAATCAGACAAGCCCGGAATGTATTCGCATGGAATCCGCCAGCATGCTTCCTAATTGCCGAAAAATAGACCAGGAACAGAATCGTCTGTCCCAATAATCCAAAACATATCGATAAAAACAGGATCAACGACATTCCAATTACCTTCTCGATCAGGATCTCCACCGAATAGTGGTAGATTGCTTTATCCTTCTCTTTGATCCTACCGTTCATATATAATGTATTTACCCATAAATCTGCCAAATGTTCAGCCATATCTTCTTCCTCTTTAACCGAACTCAATTATGCGATTATTTTAATTCAAGCTCACACAAATAGAAATACGTATGACAGAATTGGAAATTTTTTGACAGAATTGGACATAAAAAGCAGGTGTTTTGCAAAAACACCCGCCTATTTATTCGGAATCACGATGCCGAAACGAAAACTTTCATCATCGTACCGGATGGCACACGAACCATCATACCCGGCTACTGTCTCCTTAATATTTTCAATTCCCAAACCATGTCTCTGTGCCTCTTCCGTCTTACCGGTTATATAGCGTCCGCTTTCCACCACCGGTGGCACCTTCATCGTGTTGTACACCGATATAACCGTCTGCTGCTCCTCCTTAACCAATTTCAACCGTATCAGTTTCCGATCACTTTTCTCACAAGCCTCGATCGCATTATTCAGCAGATTGGTCAGGATCAACACAATATCCTCGTCCCGCACCCGCAAATGGGAAAGGTCGTTGATCTTCATTTCAAAAATAATATTCCTGCTGCGCGCCTCATGATATTTGGCATTTAAAATAGAATTCACGATCACATTGTTCGTATCGATAACATCCGTATTTTCCAATATCTCAACATGGCACTCTTTCAAGTATTGCACCAATTCATCCGTCCGGTTGTTTTTTGCCAGTTCACCGATCACAAAAAGCTGATTTTTGAACTCATGCCCGCGTTTTCTCTGCTGCTCATAATTTTGTGACAAATCCCGATACCGCTCCGTTTCGCTTTTGATGCGCTCCATAAAAATCTCGTCCTCACGCAGGCGCATTTCTCTCTCCAGAATGGAATTGATCAGAGAATAGACCAGAATATTCATAACGATCAATCCGAAAGAAATGATCAGCAGGCTATTTTTCTGCACATCCGTCAGCGGAATGCCGAAACATGCAAGCAAAGCGATCAAAGACAGGATCGTAAATACCGGAAACACTGAAAACTGTGCCCACTCGACCGCCGTCAGCATATCCGTCGACTTTCGCAGCATATGTCGATGAATCAACAGGATGAGAACGAAGATCAATGCCTGACTAAGCATCCCCATCAATGCCGTAATCAACGGTTCCGATACGCGTTCTTCCGTAATCGTGGTGCAGCACTTTGCGATCATGATGATCGTTACATAATCCATCAAAAACGTGATGCCTTGATACAACAGGATAAAAGCGCCAGTCCGCAGAATACTTTGTTTAAAATATCCCCACATAAACAGGGTGCAGACGATCAGCACCATCACTTCTTTTAATATCCAGTTTCCATTGCATAAAACGGATACTACATAGGTACCGATCGTCATACCGGCAAGAATACCACATCGAATCCCTCGGCTTTCAAAGCGATATGTGTCGAAAAACGTCTCAATAAAAAGTTTCCCGAGAAGTACAAACAACGTGGTATTGATCAAACCATATACATATGCTCCCATTATATTTCTCCCTTATAACAGATCCATCGCTCCAAAGCATCCTGATATCTGGATTTGGATATCGCAAGCCAGTTTCCGTCGGTCAGGCGCCCCCGATATCGTTTGATTTCCTGAATGTGCTGCAGATTCACAAGATAACTCTGATGTATACGGCAAAAGCCCTCTTCATGCAGGATCTCATCAATCGGATCGAGTTTTCCGTACATCGTATAGACTGCTTTTTCCTCATTGATCACATGAAAAAGCACTTTATGCAGCCGGCTCTCCACATATACAAGATGCTCATACGGCAAATCCACGATCCCCTCCTGAAACGTGAATACATGGTTCTCCTTCCTGCCCTTCATTCTCTGCAAGATAGCATCCATGCATTCCTTTAAACGTAGCTCATATTGATCATCCTTTAAAATAAAACGGATGGCATCCACCTCATATCCACAGACCGCGTACTGCACGAAAGCCGTAACAAAAACGATAAAATTTCTGTGTGAAATCTTTCGGATCCGCTGCGCAGTCTCGATCCCATCCAACTTGTCCATATTAACGTCCAGAAAAATAATATCATATTGAGCGACTTTCGCTCCCTGCTTCAACAGTTCCTCTCCCGATGCATACAGATCAAACTTTACCTTATGTCCTCTCTGTGACAGATACTCCAAGATCAGTTTCTGCTCTCTGGAACAGAAATAATTCTCATCGTCACATATTGCTACAAAAAGCATTCTATACCTCAACTTCCTTGTTATACGAACGAAAAATTCCATCTCTATGATACCATAGAATATAACACTCCGAAAGAGATGGATTTGCATTTCAACAGCAAAACATGATAAGACAAAGTTAAAGAGCGATGGCTGCCCGCCACCGCTCTTACTGCCTATCCTATATTCTCTTACTCATTCTGTGTCGTCACAGCATTTTCATCCACGACAGAAACATGGCAAACACACTTTTTACCACCAAATGAGACCGTAATATCCGCTTCGCCGACACCGATCACTTCGAAACTCACTTCGTCATCCTCAATTCCATAAAGCTCAACAACATCCGGATCGGATGACACTGCCGAGAGATCGTAATAATCCCAAAGTATATCATCGACATCTTCGATATAAATCGTTCCCGTATTTCCTTCCTCAAAAGCCAATTGCATCTGCGTCTCCGACAAAGAGAAACCACTCACCTGAGGCTTTGCCACAACAACCTTGCAGGAATACGTCTTTCCGTGTACTTTGGCTTTAATTCTGGCGGTTCCTGCTCCGTTGGCGTACACCGTATTCCCATAGATATCGCACACATCCTCATCAGTTGTATACCATTTCACCGAATGCTTGCACCCTTTCAGTTTGAGCGTCTTTTCCCCATCGAACTTTATCTTAAGGCTGGTTGCAGAAAGCTGCGGATCCTCTACCGTCACTTTACACTTTACGCTTTTTCCGTTACATGTGGCTATAATTGTCGCTTTACCGACGCCCTTCGCCGTAACTTTACCGCCGGATGACACCGTCGCAACCGAACTCTTACTGCTTGTCCACCGCACGGTACCGGATGCATTCTTCGTACCAATCGTCTTACTTTTTCCTTTCAACAGGAAAATCGAAGATGTCTTCAGTTGAAAAGGCGCAACCTTTGTCGCCTTCTTCTCACTCGCCGAAGAACCTGAAGAACGGCTGCCGGAACTGTATCCACCGGAACTGCCGAAACACTTTTTACATGCCGTCAGCCCCCGCGCCAACGCTGCCGAAAGCGTCGATGCATAATAATTTCCACGTCCGCATTTATGCGTGTGATACTTGCTTCCCGTTGGTGTCACGTAGACCGTTGTATCCGCATATACCGGTGTCAGTGTGTAGGTATCACCGATCGGCATCGCAATCATGACCAGCGCAAGAACAAAGCTAACGATACTTCTTTTGATCATTTTCATACGAATCGCCTCCTAGTCGTTTCTAATTCTATAGTAAGTATAGCGAATTCACTTCCAAAATGCAAATTTTACTCCAATAGCCAATCCACTACGTTCAAAACCTTTATTCCATTAATTGAAATGATCTGTTCCTTGTCAACATCTGCCAGTTTGAGTTTCTCCTGATATTGCTCCTTTTCAAGCATAAACTTTTATTACTTGTTTCTCCTCAAAATTACAGTTAACTTTTCTTTAAGAATGTTCATTTACTTTCTAGAAAACCAACCAAAGAACAATTACCAAAATAATCAACTTGCTGATACAAGGCAGGATTGCTTCTCTCATAGATTTTTTATCTTCCATCCGACCTTTTATCACCATCGAAACCATTAAACTTACAAAGAATGTAATTGTCCATCCACCAGAAAGCCCCCAAAAACATTTCAATAGCTTATCATCCATTTCTTCTGTTGTCAGCCACAATATAACAAGTATAATTACAGAAAATGCATATGTTAAATTGATATATTTTTTATATGTAACAATATCGGTAATATAAATACCTCTTCCTGCTTCCAACAAATAAATCCATACTAACAATATAGAAAAAATTCCCAACACAACGGCTGCAATTATAAAATAATCATTTAAACTTTCTCGTAACATAATCCATAACCTTTCTTATCTTTTCTTGTACTTTAGCTAATTTATTCTTGCGAATCTTGCGAATCCTTACCTTTCCAATGTCAGCTTTCATTATAGATATTTTTGTCTTTGCATTGTCATATGCCAAATGCAAAATATTAGACAGACGCATAACTTTAGACAGATTATCTTTTATATTAAATAATTCTTGTTCCACTCTTTCAATCCGAACCGAACTATAATTTCGAACGGTATTTTGCATATCCTGAGGTTCTCCCTTCCATGATTCGAGCGTAAATAGAAAAACAATTGTAAATATCCCGGCAACCATTATTTTATACGATTTTTGCATTATATTTCCCATTATTTTACAACGCTTTACAGACTTTTCGAATTTCTCATTATAGAAAATTGCCTTTTGGATTTTTATCTCCTCATAATATATAATCTTTGTTGTCCGCCTTGGAATATTTCTTCCACATGCCACACATTGTTTAAATCGTAAAGGATTAACTGTAAGACATTCACAAGTCCATTCTCTAGAAATCTTTTCTTTGTCCACGATACTATATTCCCCGTTCCTTTAAATTTGAATTATTTTCAAATCTTTGCCTTATTCCTCTATTGTGTCTTCACTTTCCATAACTCGCTCATCTTCATATATCTCATTTTCATTCTCTAATTGAATATCGTCATTCTCTATATGGAAGTTAAAAGTTGATATTTTTTCATTAAGATATTCAAAAACCTCATCATTTCTAACAATCACCTCATCAAAACAAAGCTTATTATTTCTGAGATATTCGTCATCCGTTTTCGATATTGCTAACGGCAGAACAACTTGTCTTCCATACAAACCGTTTTCCCGTGTGTCAGCATTTACCTTGTCTATTGACTTTCGACCTTGCATTACTACCATCGGATACTTCATTCCTTCGAACTTGACTAAATATGCCCACCTATAATAAATTTGCGTTGTATGCAGTGTTTCTATCGAAATGATAGTATCTCCTTCTTCTATAATATCCATATGTTTATATTCAGACAAACGCTCATTTATCTCTCTCCGCAATTCTTCATCATATTGTACTGATTCCCTTGGTACTACACCTTCAGTCCACTCTTCAAGTATTGATTTCAAATACTTTATATTATTTTGTTCCATATACCTTGGTATCACAGTCCCCGTTGCCGCTTCTATCTGTAGCCTTCTTGGAGTATTATAGATTACATGATTGACGATTTTTACATTCTCAGTTCCGTTATTTTCATTCTCCATGAGCGTTTGTTTTCCTATATCTGTAATATCACCTGTTTCCATATCAATGTGATGGTATACCATCATTTCATTGTATAGCACTCTTTCAATTACACGCTCATCCATTCCTGATAATGATACAAGTTCTTTCACATTATGAAATCCCGCATCATATAACCGGAGAATCAGTAATTCAAGCGAATCATATTCTTCAACTATGTGTTCCTTAACCATTGCTTCAGCCATTGCGATAGGACATAAAAAGGTATGAAAATACAATAGTTTTAACTGGATTTTTTCATCAAAGTTTTCTAGGAATCGTTTTTTCGACTCCTCTCTAATTTCCTTTGCACTTTTACTCTTCATTTATATGTTTCTCCCCATATATGCTTCTGACTGCAACCAATTTCCTGCCCCCTCTTCTACATGTTGAACTAGCAGCCTCATAAATCGGGCAAACTTTTTCTCACATTCAACTTCACACTCCGCACACTGATCTATCATCTCTTGTGTTATAGTTTTAGACTCTTCCTGATTCATACACGGCAATACACTACCCTCTTGCACTTTTCCAATATTATTACATTCAGTAAGATACTTAATATCCCCAACTATAATTAATTGTTTTTGACAACGCGTAAATGCAACGTTAAGTCTTCTAAGTTCTTTCATAAATCCTACTCTTCCCATATCCGCCTTTTTAAATTCGGTGCTACGTGTTAAACTATATAGTATAAGAGGTCTCTCCTGACCTTGAAAACTATCAAGTGAAGCAACCATGCTTCGAATTTGAGAATCACTAATTCCTAAATTTTGTTTTGATAAACATTCTCTTATCAGCCTTACTTGAGCTCCATATGCAGATATTATTCCTATATACTCTTCTATTTTTTCTATAAATGCTTCCCTTTCTGTATTGGGTTGAGCATCTATAACTTCATTAACAATATACGAGATCAAACGAGCTTCATAGCGATTCTGATATCCCATTTTACTGTCTGGTTGACTTTCCGTACGATTGTTCACTCTACTTGTAGAAATTATAACTAACGGTTTATCTGTTCGTGGAACTAGAGGTATAAAATTTTCCATATTATAACTAGAATGATAATTCCCTTCATAAAACCATTCCGAAATAATATCAGAAATATTCCCTGGCATTCTAAACTGACTATTCAAATTTACCAACTTCTTCGGATTCTTTGTAACTCGCACAATCATATCCTGAACAATCCCCGGCGCAAATTGTTTGTATGGCTGAGGCTTATACTCACTCAAAATCGGTTTTAACATATCGCTTCTATCGAATCCCTGGCTTTCTAAACATGCTATTGTTTTCTTTCTCATTTCTCCAAAAAGGTATTCAAAGAAACTCATATTTAATAATTTTGTATCAATTTCGTCCGCATCACACGCAGCAATAACATCCTCGTTAGCGCACGGCGGTATCTGTTTATAATCTCCTAATAGCAGATTTTTTCTAGCCCGACTCATTGGAATTAATGCATTATGTATTTGGATTTGTCCCGCCTCATCAACAATCGCCACATCAAACTTAACATTAGCAAAATCTCTATTAGAATTTATTCCAATACATGTTGCCCCAACAATTTGGCATGTCTCCAATAACGCATTTTGCATAATATCATTTCGTTCGTTATTAACTAAATCATTCCACTCAGTTAGTGCAGTTTCCATCTTAAAAATCGATTTTTTGATATTTTCCATTATTATTTTTTGTTGTTCGACAATTTTGATATTTTCGTTATAATCCATTTGATATTTAGGATTGCAATATAATGTTGCGACTTCACCGATGAACTTTGGTAAGAAATCAGGCAAACATGCTTCGTTGGTAAAAGCCTTAAGCTTTTGCAATGTCCCATAATATTTATTAACAACCTGTTTATGTCTGATTTCTGTCATAATATTACCGAGTTCATGAACAGTATCATTATAAACAGATACTAAATCTACATACTTTTTTCTAAAAAAAAGTAATTTTTCTTTACTTAATGCCAACTCCTTCCTGACACGTTGGGCATATTTTCTCCTTAAAAACTTTATAACAAAGTTTTTCCTTTGATATTCTTGTAAAAATATCTCTTTATGCGCCCTCTCTTCCAAAATAAAATCTATCTCTCCTTTTATTGCGTTAATTTGGCTGTATGTTTCTGTAGACGTATGGATTTTCTTATTGATAGAATTTATAAGTTCATCACATTCTTTACTTCTCTCATTTAAGAGGTGATATAACTCTTGATAATTTTGAAGTCTATTTATATATTTTTTTACTTCTTCCTTATTTTGAATAATTTCTTTTTTTATCCTATTATTATTTTCATTGAAATGCTTATGCATCGCTGCGATCTTGTTTTTAGGCAAATATGGCTTACAATTTTCCTGAACTTTATTTTCATTTCCAAGTCGGACTGTCTCCGCCATAGTGCCAAATCTAGCTAGCACATTGTCTACAGCCGCATTATTTTGAGATGAAATTAGTACTCTCTTCCTATTTTGTATAAAATACTCCACCCAATAACTAATTACCGTTGTCTTTCCTGTTCCTGGCGGTCCCAAAACCAAGAGAATATCTTCCGTTAAAATTCCTTTTATAATAGCCTCCAGCTGCATCTGATTCGGAGGATATTTATCAGCCATCTTCTCAACAAGATACTCCTTCAAATCATCAGGAATATTTTCATATCCCTGTACCGAAAAATCACGAAATACTTGATACATATATTTGGACTCTACTCCACAACGTTCCAAACTTCTTATAACCCGATTGCGAACTTTCGTCTGTGTATCATTTACTGCTATTACCAACTTTCCCATGTTAGGTATATCTGTATCATCAAATTGATGATAAAAAGCGACATGAAAAATCGCACAATCAGTACTTTCATTATCAATCTCTTCGAGATATCCAATATCCGTTGCATATTCTGCATTTGTGTTATCTATAACAGCAATTCTATCTCCAACATGAAAAAACTCTTTTTCCGGATTTGCATTTATATCATTAGAATAAAATTTATATACCGCCCCTTTATCATTTTTTTCACAAAATTGTCGTTTAAAATATCCAACGCCCTCTCCTTGAATCATTTTATATTGTTCAACCCAATGTTCCTTATCTGTATAATCTTGAAACGGTTGGATAATATTTCGTCTAAAACGATCGGATACTCTTATTCTATTCTCTTTCTTCTCATCGTCCTCCTCATCCTCTGAATCAAAATAACCCTCCATACAATCCAATAATTCATTGTAAACATCTTGATCCATTTTCCAAGAATTGTCAGTCACCTCTGGATGTATTTCTTTATTATAGACTACAAATACTCCTCCTGTTGGAATAATAGTAAAAATCCTTGTTTTATATAACTTTTCCTTTTTTTCTTTAGCCCTTTTTCCACACAAAAGACTTGTACATTGCAAATTCTGATAATCGCATCCCATAAAGTTCATCACATGCGAACCAATATACAAAGAATATCTTCTCTCTGCCGCAAGATCCTTTTTATAAGATGTTACAACAAGTGTTTTAGAAGATCTCAATTCTTTAAAAATAATTTTAAAATCATTTTCGGATATTTTCTGTTCATTCATATAAAATATTATTCTATTTGGTATTTCTTTATAGTTTTTAGGATGTAATTTAATTATCGAATCATTCATTATCATTATCCATTTTCTCAGATGATATTTTAATATGTAAAGGTAACGTTTGCATTTGTTCACATAATGTTGGTTGCTTTTCCTTTAACAGAGTCCACTCTTCCTCTGTAAAAAGCTTTTTTATGTTTTCCGGCATACTTTTTATCCCACCTTAATGTTTTTTAGATTTGTAATTATCCTTTCATATGTAGGTCGATCATATAAATTGTAACACGTCATAGATTCCAAAACGTTTATAATCCTATCCATTCCCGAAATCTGTAATAAATAATTGCTGATTTCGGGAAGTTTTTTCCATTGATTTTGTCCAGACTCCACCAAATAATCAACACCTATTTGGGGAGGTGTCCCCAACAACATTTCATAGAAAATCTGGCCAATTGCAAATATATCTGTCTTATTGCTAATACATACTCTTGTATTTTTTTTGCCAACTTGTTCAGGTGCTTGATAATAAACAGTTCCAACATTCCTAATATGGTTTAATGCGGTCACGCCAAAATCAACCACGTACACTTCCCATCTTCTAGTCTTTGAATTAAAATTAACATGTATATTTTCCGGTTTCAGATCTCTATGCACAATTGCGGGCTGCCGCTTACTAATATCGCGCATTACTTCACACAATTGTGTTATAATACATTTTCTCACAAATACATCCTTAGGTTGTAATCGTTCCTTTTTATGTGAATTCAACCACATTCGTAAGGATATCCCTGGAACTAAACTCATGACAATTGTGTAGCATTTGTTCTTCGGATCGTCCCACGCATCAAACACTCGCGGAACTAACTTAGAACACTCAGATACTTTTCTCAAGACTTTAACCTCTTGTTGAGCTTGAAAAAGCAATTCCCTAGCCAAATTTTTGTCTACTAGTTCTCCATAATTTAGAATTTTCACAAAACATTTACTGTTTTTAAAAGAGCCCCTACCGCACCATACCTTTGTGATAGGATTTTCATAAACCTCTTCCTCTAAATTGTAAATTTTACTATTACTTACATTCTTCAAGTACATTCTTCAATTGCTCCCCAAATGTTTGCACATCCATAATTGCATTCACAGAAGATCCAAAAATATGTAATAATACCTCTGCCATTTCATCTGAGAAATTCTCATACACATCACCTGCATCCATTTCACATTTTACAATTTTAGGGTTGCGACAATAGACCATGATTTTTGCTATAGAATAAATATCCACCCGACTCCATGATACACTTGTCAATTCTTCCATTATTCTTATTTCAGTTGGTAGATACGGATTGTCATCCATCAGTTTTTTCAAACTTCCACTTACCGTTGTTCTATATCCTTCCAGCTTTGCTGTCTCCATATTTACGATTCCTGCCATGTACCCCTCCCCATTGGGAGTAAGAATCACATTTCCTGGTTGAATATTTCTCAAATGAATCCCGTTCCCGACTTTCTCCAATTCTATCAGAGTGTTTACAAGATCTATTGCAATATGTATAATTTGCTTTTCGTTTAAGTTTGTCTCTTTCATTTCCGATAGCAAAAAACTATCGGGATATACCGAATACGCAATATAATCTCGATCTGATTCCGCCAACAAATCACTCGGATAATGTACATCTAAAAGATATCTTTTTCTCTTCTTGTTCTTCTTTATTTCCTTTTCTGCCAATACTCCTCTTTTTCCCAATTCGTTATTGTCTTTATCATTACTGTTACGGTGAAAAATCTGAAAATAGTAATAATTCTCCTTCGGATCTTTGACAAAGTAATTGTACTTTCCAAAAACAACCTCATTTTTTGCTTTCGGCACCACACGTACAATTTCATAAAATCCAAAGGGAATTTTATTCACATCAAATATTACCGATTTCGAAAACACTTCTGCCATAATTTTATATAAACCTTGACTTGATTTTATTGCCTTATCTACATTAGTCTCATTTACTATATGTAATGTCCCCGCTCCATCGTTCGCATGCAATGTATCATTTCCAGCCTTTCTGATATAAGTAGCAGCCGCCTCATTAAAAAATATGTTCTCAGTTATACATCGGCGAATCATACAATAAAGATTTTCATGCACATATGCCCCTCTCTCTTGCAATGCACCCTTACATAAAATTTCAAGAGCAGCCCTTGCATTTGCTAATGCATTATATGGTGAAACCATAATATTTCTCTCTGCGGCTTTACAATTCCTTAACAGTAAAGCTTTCTCTCCAAACTCAATATCATTAAAATTATCAAAATTCATTTTATTGCACTTTCTCTCACTATTTTTTATCTGTACTAAATCATTTATCTATTATTTTACTGTCATTACGCTCCAATTCAAATATCTCTTGCAGAAATGGAACTTTTTTGTCAGAATTGGTACTATTTTTGATCAGCCTAACAAGTCCCTTATCCCGCATGCCATAGCTTCACATAACATCAAGGCCACTATACTTGACATGCCTGAAATCATGTCGTATATATATAACAAGAGCTGGAAACTCCAATTTAGTGCTTCCAGCTCAATCATTATCATAGAAAATTATTATTTACAGACTTTTCTTCATAGTCTCGTTACCCACGATATGATACATCCTATGAAAAATCCAATAATATATGAATCAGCTTAATATCCTTATTACTTTTCCGAACATGAGATGTTTTGTATACATAATCATGATTATAGTATGAAGAAATATCTTCTAAATAATTACCAACGGAATATTGTGGCAGTTGATCAAGTAACACGCTTTTTAACTTTTGGAAATTTCCCTCTTCTAAAAACGCTATCATTCCTCCCAACTCAACGTTTGGGGAATACACATTATCTTCAAATCTTTTTATTCCTTCTCCATAATACTCTCTTAATATTGAACTGTTTCCTATTATTATCCACTTCTAAAACTGTCGGACGGTTTTGTGGATTACGAACATACGAAACAAATTCTTCTCTATCAATGTTCTTTCCTTTAGCTTGTTTATTCACGATATCTTTAATATAGGTATATGCTGTCCGATTTCTCACCTGAATCGCACTTAATATATAATCCTTTATCTTTGTAACACCATATTCACTTTTGTATACTATATTCAATCCATCAAACGCATTTTTAAACCCTTCCGATATTTTCTTTTTCAGTTTATATTCCTTTTTGATTTCATGTCCAATCAAATAATCGGATGTCTCCCCCTCAATAACATTTCGACTTATCTGATCACCGATAATATGAAATGCTTTTGTTTCAGGCACAATTTGATTACTTGTATTGTAAACCGCTTCAAATGTGAAATTGTCCTTTCCCTCTTCCTTCCCAAGAACCGCTGTTAATGAACTTTTCCCTGTGCCATTTGGTGCATAAACAACAGCAATCCCTCCTGAAGCCTGGGGCTGCTTCTTAAATTCGATTATACCATAACCATTTGCAGCCAAATCTTGAAATTCAGGCTGAAATATATCCTGATTTTTAATATTCTTAAATTTCAATTTCATTGACATAGCATGTTCCTTTCTTTCCTCACATAAATTCTTACCTTATTTCAACGTTCCTATTTTCATTTTCTTATTTAAATTCAATTCTTGTACTAAACGATTATTCGCTTCCCTTATTTCATTTCTGTTAATTTCATAGTCTGTTATTCTCATTTTGAACCAAAATTCAGGATTTACATGTATTCCTGTGACATCATATTTTATTTGTGTCGCCAATAATACATATGAAGCCATAACACGAAATCGGTTCATTTTATTCGGATCTCCATTAGACGCATAATTTTCTTTCTGCATAAAGGCAACTAACGAGATTGCTTTTTCAGATCCATACGAATAAATTTCATTCATTATTCTTTTAAAATTATCAAGTTCTTGTTTTGCATTCCTTCCTCCTTTTGCTTCCATCATTCTATCCATCAAATCAAGCACTTCAAAGGGCATTGTTGCCATTTTTTCCAAGGCAATGCCATCTCGTTGCTTAATTAGTTCATTTTTAAAATTTTTCTTCATAGACACATTTGTCACAACAAAACCTATAAGGGATATTATTCCTGTCACTAAGGCTGTTATGATTGCGCCCATTAAATCATCGCTCATAGTCATCCTCTCCTTATTTTTTCTCCAGTTCTATTCCAATTCGTTCCAAATCCTAATACCGATTTTTATTTTAACGCCAATATTAAAAAAGAAGAAGAACCATAGCAGAAATGGAACTTTTATGACAGAATTGGTCATATATGCTTATTTTCCGCACAACATATAGCTTTTTTCTCCTTACACCTTTACGATATATACCAAACCATTCATCACAAAGGAGATTATTATGAATAACTTACACTCACACGTTTCTACCTATCTAGAATACTGCTGCACACAGAAACGCCTAGACGAAAAAACTCTAAAAGCGTACCAGATTGACCTAAGGCAATTTTCTGAAGCTTCTCCGTCGGCCAACATTATTGGGATTACACCAACTATTCTTGAAAACTATATTGCCTCCCTGCATCAAAACTATAAACCCAAAACAGTAAAGAGAAAGATTGCCTCTTTAAAAGCCTTCTTCCACTACTTGGAATACAAAGACATAATTGAGAACAATCCCTTTAATAAAATTCAAACTCGTTTTCGCGAGCCGGTCATATTACCCAAGACTATTCCTCTGCATACAGTAGAAAAATTTTTAGCAACAATTTATAAGCAACACCAGACTGCTACAACTGCTTATCAAAAAAGAAATGCGCTAAGAGATATCGCGGTCATCGAACTTCTCTTTGCTACAGGTATGCGCATTTCCGAACTATGTACACTAAAAAAATGCGACGTAAATCTATTTGATGGGATTATTCTATTATATGGAAAAGGCGATAAAGAAAGACGAATTCAAATTGGAAATGAAGCAGTTTTGCACATACTAAAAGAATATAAAAAAGAATTTTTTACAGAAATCCAGAATTGCGATCATTTTTTTGCCAATCAATCCGGCAAAGCACTATCCGATCAGGCAGTCCGTAGAATGATAAATAAATATACTACTCTCGCATCAATTGATTTGCATATCACACCACATATGTTTCGACACACATTTGCGACCAGTCTGCTAGAGGCTGATGTCGATATTCGTTATATTCAGGAAATGCTTGGTCATAGTTCTATCAATATTACGGAAATATATACACATGTCACGGTAGCTAAGCAAAGAGAGATCTTGACCACAAAACATCCCCGAAAAAATTTTACTATTTAATTCTAAAATAACAATCCATCAGATTATCTGATGGATTGTTATAGATTTGCAGGATAATAAATAGTTATCCATCATATTGCTTATAAATTATATAAAACGAAAACCATAATTACAAATATTCTATCATTCCTTATTATAGATACTGGAAAAAATTCATTGTTATATATAAAAATTATAAAGAATTATATATTGCAAATATTGAATTAAATTTATACCAAATTAAAATGTGGAGGCATATAGTGTTACAATTTATCGAAAGAGAAGAAGTATCTCATCTAATAAAGGTACTATCAAGTTCAAAATATGAAGGAAGCACATATTTCAAATTATCGGGTGAGACTGGTTGTGGAAAAACTGAGTTATTAAAGAAAGCCGTGGAGCGAATTGTAAAAAGCGATATGCTATTTATTTATATCGATATCACATCCGATGAATTTCAAGCTACATCTTTTTTCCAAACATTACTAGAAACTGTATATATGCCTTTGAATCATCAATATAATACTGTTACCAATATTCCAGAAAGTCTCGCGCTGTCAAAATATATAAGAAAAATTTTTAAAACTCATACAGCTTTTGAAAAAGTTTTTAATATAGCATCAATTTCCGCGGCTGCTATACCTACTGCCGGCGGCCCTATATCTATGATTATGGATAAGTGGTTGCAAGAAAAAATAACCTCAATTGACAATCTGCTTTTAGTGTACTTTAAACACGTAATTAAAAAGGCAAGGATTAATTTAATTATCGATAACTATCAGTTTTTACCAGATTCCATTAAGAAAACGTTTGAAATTGAAATTAACCAATTAAATTATGGATTTACATATTTTGTAATTGAACGTACAATTGGATCTTCTGATCGTCAACAATCATTTTGTACAGCTTTTCACCATGATTTTTGTGATTTAAAATATATATCGTACGAGCATTATGAGCAATTAATAAAAAAACAAGACATAGTTATCCGAGCTGATCAAAAAAAGAAAATTTGGGATATCACAAAAGGAAATTTAAAGGATATTGATATTATTCTTAATGAGGTGCGTATTAATCCTGGATATGATATTACAGATAATGATATTGCAATACAAAATTTGAATACAATACAACGCAGTATTCTTTTAATAACTGCTTTATTTCCTGCTGGAATGAAAGAAGAATTCGTTATCCAATTTATTCGTAATATTTTAAGTGAACCAGAGAATGAAAAAATACAAAGAGCAATAGTTAATTTAATGGACTTAGGATATATATACATAAATAGCAGTTCACATGATACTATTAAGCCTACACACGAAACAGTTATCAACCACGTGAAAGAATCCGTGGATATACAAGATTTTGCGATTTTTTGTTCGCAACTATCCGATAGCATTGAAGAACTGGCAGAATCTTGTCATGGAACTAAAGATTATTCATATCTTCTGCATTGTTGGGTCGGGATAAATTCGTCTGAAAATTTGAAGAAAAAAACAAGTGTAGTGCAAGAACTAATTTCTATAAAATATAAGGAAAATGCTTATTACTATATAGATACAATTGCAACTTCTATTGCAGATGTAATTGTATATTTACCTGAAAAGACTATAGAAAAAATACTAATATCTTTTCAACGCGTATCTGATTTTAAAAATGGCATTAATATATTAAATGGATTTCGTCAAGCTGATTATAGGCTGTATAATAAATTTCGCATTTTTTATGTTAAATTTCTTATTCAAACATACGATTTTGAAGAAGCACTTGAAGAACTGAAAAATATTCCTGATTCGTCATTGAAATTATTATGTCAGACAAATGCCTTACAACACTTAGGTCGTGATAGTGAAGTGGAAGATTTATTACAAAATAAGTTAGCAACATACAGTCCAGATGAAAATTATTATATTATTTTAAGAAACACTGCACACTATTATAATTATAATAGAGCTCGAAATAATTTACTTTTAGCTTTAGACTATTTCAGTAAAAATAAACATACAGCTTTTACAATAGCAACAATTCAAAATAATTTAGCAGTGATTAATATATGGAAAGGAAATTATGAAGAAGCCAATGACTACTTAAATCCCGCAATAAAAACATTAAAGCAAATTTTTTCCAATGAAATTTTTGAACCTTATTGTAATAAGAGCATTCTACATTTAATGCAAGAGGAATATGATATTGCATACAAATACGCTTCATTGGCATTGGATAATTGCCCTAGAACATTGATGTTAGATGTAATTATGTTGAATATACATCTTATTATAATTAAATTATGTCAGCAACAACTAACAGTTGAAAAGGCTTTATATGAACTAGAGCAATTATCTAATCAATATATGTTAATAGAAGATCCATGGTATGAATTTCAATTATTGTATAATCGAAAGCAACTTGAAACAGTAATACAACATGATGAAGTATCGCTTGCTGATATTTCTGAGCGCTATGTTACAGAATATCATAATGGAAAAACAAAGTTTTACATATTAAAAACATTTCATATTCAAAATTTTGAAATAAAACTTTGTCTTGGCTTGTCTCCTAATTGGAGATATTAATATGACTGTGATATTTTGCAATTAAATACATGAAAAGTTCTTGCTGTGGTCTGTCTCCATTGATAACATTGGCTAGATATTTTCCTAAATTTTTAATGTCTTCATTGGAATAGTTAAGGTTGGTGATTGGAACAGTTCCTATTCTGATACCGGAAGTTATTAGAGCATTTTGAGTGTCATTAGGGATTTGATTTCTATTAACAAGTACCCCATTATCAAACAAAATTTTTTCTGCGATTTTTCCAGAAATCTTATTATCTGTAAGATCAACTAAAATAATATGGTTATATGCAATATCATTAATTGTCTTAATATTTTCGGATTTCAGAGTATTGATCAATAAATTAGTGTTATCAATCACGGATTTTGCATATTCATGCACATTCAAAGTCTTTAGCTTCAAAAAGCACATTGTTTTTGAAAACAAACTATTTTGAACTGGACCACCTTGGGTCTTAGGAAATATAGATGTATTTATTTTGGAATCATATTTCGTTTTGTAAACTATTACACCGCCTTGTGGTCCACACAATAATTTATCCATAGTAAAAGTGGCAAAATCAACAAATGGGAAAATGTTGCTATGTAGATTTCCCATAATATATAAAACAGAATGACATATATCCGCCATCACCGGAACATGATAATGGGATGTGATTGAGTATATTTTTTGATAATCGAATTCTTTTATGTATGAAGAAGCTCCTACAATTACCAATTTAGGTTTTTCCTTTATTATTTGTTTTTCGAATAATTCATAATCTATTTCTAGATTTTCATTCAGAGAAAAATATACAGGTCGAATATTTCTACAACCAAGTTTTGTATGTGAAATATGTCCGCCATCTTTTGGGCTTAAAGCAAGTACTGTATCTCCATTATTCAAAATAGCATTGTAAACAATTTGGTTTGCTTGAGTTCCAGAATTTGGTTGTACAGTTATTTTATATGAAGAATCTGTGATATGAAAAAGTTTTAGTCCCAACTCTTCGGCATAATTTTCGATATCATCCATAGATTCAACGTTTGGAAAATATCTCTTTCCCCTAGTACCTTCTGTTGGAACGGTTGCAAGAGGCATGGCTTGTACGTCAAGAACCTCTTGAAAAGGATAACTAACACAAGCGGTAAGATTTATATATGTATTCTGTTCTAAGTTGTACTTGTTAATAATAGAGTTAAAATGTTCAAAATCATTTCCCAAAAAACGTTTTAATATATACATATGTTCTTTTTACTCCTTTTTATTGGATTGTCCATAGTGATTTTACAATTTTCTTGCGATAATTATAATGGATAACTATTTATTATTCGTCCCCTCAAATGCACGATCTTTATTTTTTAATATTTATTGTGAGACTGCAAATTTTCATTACCAAGCCCTATATATTTTAGTTTTCAAAAATATATGGTATTCGAGAACGACTTAAAATGATTCCCAGTTTAGTAAACTCCGTTTTACTTATTTTTTCCAAAAAATCATTATCTACATTTTCCATCTCAAGTTTTTCTATAATTGAATTTCTTATATTAGTAAAAAAACGATGAATATTTGGTGCATTTGCAATTTCTTCTTTTTGTTGTTCATAAAGATCTTTTATACATTTCGGTACCGTTCCACATAACTCTAAATATTCTTCAAAGCGCATCAAATAAGCATCATTGCCTAACGTTGGCACTGATAACTTAGCATTGTTCAAAAAATGTCGCACGCTTTCAAATACAACTTTTTGATTAAACCCCGGTCCAATAATTATTTCATGAATAGGCCAGCCATTTTTACAAAAAACATCCAAATATGGTTTTAACACATTTCTACTATTTCGATAATCAATTCTAAAATCACACTTAGTATTCCTCCACTTGCTCTTCTCAAACACAATCCTATACTCTTGTTCAGCTTGAAATTCTGCACGCTTTATATAAGGCGTAATCTTTCTACTGTAATCACCAAAATTACCTTCCGTATCATTTTTTACAACATCATTTTCGTCCAAAAAAGCTTCTTTCCATATTTCATCCGTCACTCTTCTATAATCATCCGAATTCATAGCCTCTTCTGTACAATACCATACCTTTTGAGGCTTTATAGAAGTGTCACCATCAACTAATCGTTTCCGTTTTCCAGAAATCAAATCATAAACTTTATACTTCTCAGTCCCGTCAAATTGCATCTTAATACTGACACCTGATTCACCTGCATACATAGACCACTGACTAAGTAAATCTCTTGCCCCCGAAAAAGATATCGAATATATAGGAATATCCTTTTCTAATTCAGCTTCTATCTTTTCAGAAGATACCAACTTCCCATCAGAATGACTTTCATAGATCTTGTATAATTCTTTTAGACCGTTTGCATACTCTTCAGAATCATTCATATACTTTATATTGGTAGCAAATATATTTGCATTCATCAAAATATATCTCATTGTTTCAACTCTAGTATAATAATACAAATTCATCAATATGTTGCTATCTCCCTTATGATTGACTCAAAATTTCTGTCAACTTACTCTCATCAAAAACTAAAGCATCTTGTTTTACATCATAGTCTATTACTGGTATATATTGCTTTCCAAACATATTTTTTATCTTAGTAATATTATATTTACCTGATGTAGTGTAAAACCATATCCTTTTATCAGCTTTTCTATTATCCGCATAGATTACATTAATACGTTCCTCAAAGAAATCTGAATTATCATCCAAAACTAAATCAAAAAAGAAAATTCTATCCTTGTCGCTATATAATTCATTCATTTTACTCTCAAAATCATTCTCCGTAATTCTAATCAATCGAACATCCAATTCTTTGCACTCTGAAACAATACTTTGCTCAATTTCGCCTTTTTGTTCAAAAGAATTCTCATAAAAGAGCAAATCAATTTCCTCAATCTGGGTAATTGATTTCATTTTCCTTATTGTATTCATTACAATCCAAGGTCTATCCTCTAATATTGCAAGTTTCATTTTTTGTCCTCCTTAAATAATGCATCCGGATACTTTTCTGCATATAACGGAATATCTATACAGAAAAAAACTTGTTGATTCTCCTCACTGATTCTTGTTCTTCTACAAACACTAATATCATATTCATTACTCAAATACTTTTCCATCCATTGCTTTAACTTCAATAACTCATTTTTTACACGTTTACTCTCATATTCCTCCCATTTTATATCGACGCTATCTAGCTTATGTTTAATAATAATGCTTAAAATACCCTTAATATATCTTGATACACTCCACAAAGATATTCCCTGATTCTTTTGCGGCGGATAATGCAATTCCTCATTAATTATTTCAATCTGTTGTTCTGTAACCGAACTCTTATTTGCAATTCTTAAATTTCCATCGCATGTTTTCGATACATATACTCTTATTCTCTCCTCCTGTTCCTTTCCTATAATTTCCTTTTTCCCTCGCCCAGAAACTCCTGCATTCATTATCAATGCCATAATCAATAGGAAAATCTCATTTTTTCCATTCGCTATTGCATATGCAATCAAAGAATCCTCTAAATTCAAAGCAGTATCATCTTCAAAAAAAGAGGCATCCTTTAGGAATTCTACTTGCAAGCAATTACATCGATTAACGTGCGTTGAATCTAAGACATCAATTAATGCATTTTCCCCTTCGAAAGTTGATGCTAAAACATCATTCAATGAACAGGATTGGAAATCCGCATCCTGATTATAATACTCATCCTTCAAGCTATTTCTATATACTTCACTAACCATTAAATCCGAAAGCAACGTTAAAACAAATGATCTATGGACACTTTGATTTTCATTCATTCTCACCCACTCGCATTGAGCTATTCTCACCTTCTCCGTCGTATGTGAATGCGCTTTTTCACGTTCATTGAGCATTCTTCTTTTGTCCGCCAAAAGCAACTCAAACAGATAATTGATAACCTCATTATTGAACACAGATTTATGCATTTCATAATTCATACAAAGTAAATTTCGAATCTTGTGCCAATCTGTCGGCAAACTTACTTCAGGGAACTCCACATAAATCAACAATTTTCTGCTATCGCCCAATTGATGTTTCGTATTTCCGATTTCCCAAACCATAAACTTATCCTGTTCATTGACATACACGCCTTCCAACTTCAAATCATTTTTAGCTTGGTAATACATATTGATACGTTTAACAATAGCGATCTCCGCATTTTCAATGGTTCTATCACTTTTGGATTTGCTTGAGGCAATTACGGAATATTCTTTTTCATTGATTAATGGAAGAAGCAGTTCATCGCCCGCAGCCGAATCCGTTTCATTTTTTAATGTCCGCTTAACAATTTGATTGTATTGATTTTTTAATCGGTCTACCCATAAATTACATTCTAACGGACATTCCAAAAGCAATTGAACCCGATCAGCCCCTAAAATCTGTTGTATTAAGCGAACAATCCGATCACACAATTCTTCAATTTTTCTTTCAGACAATTTGCGACCTTGAGTAGCAATATCGTCATTACAAATTTTAAGTAAAGAAATTGATGCTTTTACTACTTCCGCACCTCTCTTTGTCAAATTTTTATCATCCCCAATATATCGCAGATCCTTTAATACAGAACAAAAATCTCTATATTTTGGTTTTGCTACTTCTTCATTCACATCACTTGTGCCTATAGAGTTTAACCGTTTTATTCCATCATAGTATGCCCGCGTATTTTCAAGGATTACCCGGCCCAACACATCCCGTGATAATCCCAATTCATTTTCATGACCGGAAATCTGTCGGCTAAACCACGCACTTTTGCTCGTATCCGAACTAAGACCTAACAGCTTTTTCGTTTGTTGCAAAAAACGCTCATAAAATAGATCTCTATCCTTTTCCGAATCAATGCTTTGCGCATACAGCGACAACTTCTTAATATTTTCAATTCTTATGAAGAAATTACTCTTCATTTCCGTTAACTGCTTCATAAGTAATTTCAATAAGTCTTCTTGATTCCTTTTTGTAAATTGCTCTCTTACTATGTCATCTATCAATTCTTCCCATAATGCTTTTTGCTTAATCAAATATTTCTTATTTTTCGTTTCCTGAAGAATTTCTTTCGTTTCTTTCTTACTTAATATTGCCTCAGAAAGAACCAATTGTATATCAAAAATAGCCTCCTTAACTGTTTTATCAAATACAATAAATGGTCTTGATAGAATCTTTAAATAAGAAAGGAAATATTCAACTGCCGTTTCGTTTCCAACCTCATCACATCTTCCATTATAATCTACAATTAACAGACGGAGAATCTTTTCTATTACTTCTTCCTTCTTATTTGACTGCTTTCCTTTCAATAATATGGTCTCTGCGAGATGATAACAGATCATTCTCCTAAATGATTTGTCCTGGTTCACCTCAACCGTTTCACCATCCACATCTTCCAAATGATCACGTAATTTGCTAATTGAAAATTTTTTCTGCTGCCTTTTCCAATAGTCAATCATATTCTGAGTCGAAGACGTTGAGTACAAAAGTTCCGCTTCTCTCTCCAACTTACACAGGATACAAGAATCTCCATGGCTGCGCATCGATGGAATATTTAAAGTTTTATAGCAAAAGAAATTATCTTCTATTTGCTTTTCACTCTTATTGGCGCTATCCCAGCACCCTATATATTGTAACCTACTTTGATTAGAATTTCGATCTAAAAGTACAAAAATTTTTTCAAACACATGAATATCTATTTTGTTAGATCTTTCTTTGTATTGTTGGACAATACTAGACACTAAACTTTTTGCACGATAGAAAGTCCGCCCAGTGATAATACTGTCATCCACATAGTAAATGCGAATCGTCCTATCTGTCGTAATACTCTTTTCCAATATCTCAATCAATTTGGCAACATTAGAATACTTCGCGCGTACATTGCTTCTATATTCTTTATCAATATCCACTCTAATAAGCAATGCCGCATCTCGGAAAACGATTCTATTGACGTTCTCCACAAACCCTGCATTGCTATAATGTGCCGGACAAAATAAAATATGATAATCCCTTGTATTCAATTTTAATTTTTGAGCAATCTGTCTCAGCCATGTAACTATACTATCTTTTTGCTTTATGAATAACTGATCCGTCTTAAAATAGTACAAAAAATGATTTTCTCCGCGCACAGTATGCTTGTATAACAGTACATCTTTTAATTCCTCTAATTTTTTTTCTTCGCTTCTCAACCACTCATATTTTACCTCAACATCTTCCACATCTTGCCCTAACCGAAATGACTGATTCGGTATGGTTGAAGCAGCATTTACTTCTATAAGAGGAACTTCATCTAATGGTTTAGGCGGAAAGCATAGTTCGCAATCATTTGCTTCATAATAGTCAACCAATACCTCTATGAAATATTTTGGAATAGGCTGTATTTTCAAGCTCAACTTTTTAAAAGATTTTTTCTCCTTGTCAATTATCCAATATCTATTTGGTTCTTTTGATCCAATCAAAACAAGTGCGTAATTAAGTATAATATTTTTCTCGCATACTTCCCCATTTTTCTCCACGAACAATGACAAAAGCTTTTCATGAGTTTTCATTGTCGAATTAATTGGGACTATACAAATAAGCTTTCTATCTTTAAAATATTCTTTTCGCGCTTGTTCACTTTCAAAACTTTTGCCATATCTAATTCTATCTATATGCTCAGCGCCCCGCACTTCAGATTCTCTCTCCAAAATCACATAGTCAATGTCCTTATCCTCATATAAAGCCGTCAACAGGTCCACCATTTCAACGACCAAGCTCTCCGAATATAATGCATAACTGTACAAAGTAATTTTATCGGAATCTGCAAAAATCTGGTTTTTAATTATATCATTAACTAATAAATAGGCAAAACGGTTTGCAAACAATCGATTGCTAAACAATAATTCGGCTTCATAAAATGTATCTATATGTATAGTTGACCCAAGGCGCATATGTGTATCTGAAAGTTTACAACCAAATGATTGTTCCTGTATATCATTTTCCAAGACCTGTGTTGCATATTTTTCAAAAATAGTTGACTTATCTTGCTTTGTAATATGCAAAATATCATATGGTGGAATTTCTTTCCAATGCTCTGTGCCTCTTGTATTTAGACTTTTCTCTCCCACAAGCCATTCTTCATTCGCATACTCACTTTCCGAATAACAATTTACTTTATTGGCCCATATTGTTTTCTCACGATTTCCTAAAATAACAAAACAGCTTGTTACCGGAATTTCTGTATATAAAGCGATAACAAATTCATTCTTTTTGTACCACTCCATAAAATCGTTATTTTCCCAATATACTGCAAGCGTCTTCAGAAATGCATTAACAAATGATTTTGAGCAATTATAAAAAACATAATCCGGTATGGACTGATCAAATGATGCAATGATCAGTCCTTTACAAATATATTCTGCAAAATTGTTATTCATTCCTTTAGCAGATATGTACTTGATACACTTTTTCCCCTTTTCTACTCTTTCAATACGAAATGCCTTTGCCAAATCAATTATCGCTGCTTCCTTTTCATTCTGCGATTCAAAAACCGTAAGTCCATTACACAAATTCTCTTCTGAGCAAATATACCCTTCCACATAATCATGAATATTGCTCTCCAAATCAATATTCACGTCTATACTTATTTGTGTTTGTTGCTTTAAGCTTATCTGATAAAAATCAATTGGGAATAATACGGTATATCCCGTTCCAGGCATCCCCATTTTCGTATACTCTCTATAATTATAATTTTCGCCACTACTTATCTCATGTTCTTTATGACTATAAAATCCAAATTGCCCATTATTTTCTTCAACTATTTTCTTAAATACTTTTAGGCCAATATGTTGGCCAATATGCTCGGGGCTAATATTATACTCGTTCAATTTCTTTGCCATACCACTATTTTTTTCATTACTGCTATCTAAATCAACAAAGAAATCGATCGGTGTTAATCCCTGCAAAGATTTTTTTTCTTCGTCAGAAATTTTATTAAAAAAATTCTGAGCAATATTCCCTCCGATATTATTTCCTGCATAGTCAGTTATAAGAATTTCTATATATTTATTGTAATTTTCAGACAAACTATATCTTTGGCTTAGATACTCAGATTTTCCTTCATGAAATCTTATAGAGACACCTCCTGCCCTAGCGCTAGAGTGATTTACAACGTTTTCCATTAACTGTTCACAACTAATGGAAAATTCTTGTATTTTATCATAGCATACTATAATTTCATTATACGAAATTTCTTTCCATCTATTATTACTCAAACATGCATAACAAAAGAGTAAAAAAGTAAAAACGTCTCCCTCCAATAAATAATCGCTAATCTTTTCTACTGTTTCCTGATCAATCGCTTTAAATAACTTTCGTAAAATTTCAATACTACCTCAAAAAATTGGAGATATC
>OGLN01000285.1_pt1 | contig 41152 bp, 59 predicted proteins | sample 1572641 | NCBI WGS metagenome assembly OGLN01 (sample SAMEA2581903, study PRJEB24529) | metagenome | biome: Human gut stool | place: China | collected 2011
AGAATGGTATCATAAAGCTCCGTGCTGCTTGCAAATGTGTTCTTTAAGAAATCGATAGCAAGGTCTTTGTTTGGTGAGTCATTCATAACCATCCATCCTGCACCACCATTGTTACTGTAGTTGGTTGCATTTGGAGCATTGTCCAGTCTTGGCATTGTAGTAACGCCCCAGTCACCGGACTGATCTTCCTGTGCCTGAATGGTACTTGTAATCCAGCATCCATTGATTACGCTTGCTACTGTTCCGTTGTTAATGGTTCCAATATACTGATCCCAGTCATTTACTTCTACTAAAATTCCCTTGTCAACCATGGTCTCATAATCTTCTACAGCTTCTGCAACTACATCATTTCCTGCAAAATTCGGATTGCCGTCTTCATCAAACATGCTGTCGCCTGCACTTCTTAACATTGCAATCAGTAAGTCAGGTCCACCAGCCTGTGCGCTTAATAATGGTTTTCCGGTCTTTGCTAATACATCTTCACCAAGTTCAATGAATTTGGACCATGTAATATCAGTAAAGTCATCGATAGAATAACCAGCTTCACCGATTACATCGGTACGAATAAATAATGCGGTTACACCACTGTCGAATGGTACATTGTAATTCTTTCCATCTACTGTTCCAATTGCTGTTTTATAACTTGCAAATTTGGAGAAATCGATTCCGGAATCAGATAAATCTGCAAATAAGTCCGGATAGTTCTTTACATTATTTAATAAAGCAGTGTCATTCATAAGAATGATGTCTGGCAGTGTATCGGTCTGTCCAGAGGTTGCTGCTGTTGTAAGCTTGGTCTGAATATCCTCCCAGGATGTTTCTACTACATTTACGTTTACATCCGGATGGTCTTTCTGATAAATCTTTTCTGCCTCTTCCATTGCCGGAATATTAAAGGTTGCATCCCAGCACCAAACGGTCAGTTCGTTCGAAGATGCTTCGGTATTTGAAGCGGAATTGTTTCCATTATCAGAGCTGCTGGTGGAACCACATCCAACCATTCCAATTGTCATTGCTGCAGTAAGAATTGCAGCCAAAATCTTTTTCTTCATTTGTCTTCCTCCTGTCATTGTAAAAAGTATCTCTTCCCCGTTCCTTATATTTTCTTATCGTGAACGCGTTTCACTTGATTACATTTCTAATATAATACCGCTTTTGCAAAATGTCAAGCGGTTAACATACAAAATATTAGATTTTCACAAGATAGCGTCCTGTTTTTTGTTCATAATGCACTAATATCAACCAATTTATTCGTTTTTATCACAAAAAATAGTTCTTAATTCATGTCAACCGAGGAACACGAATCAGGAACTATCATTTATTCTTTTATTTACTTATTATTTGTGTCAATCTTCTCCGCTATGGTTCTTATGGTCTGCTGTGCCGTTCCTGCGTTTGCTGATGATATCGACTCTTCTTACACTACATGGAATGATACCATTAAACAAAATGTTTTTTCGTGTATTCCTGAGAGTGATAAAACCAATTACTATACTGTTATTGCCGCCCCTAACGGCAGTGGTTTTACTTATACTATTATATTTTGTAAATCTAGTACTTCTGTGACTTATTTCGGCAGTAATCTTCATTGCTATGTATCAAAGGCTGATTATAATGCGTTTGCGTGTGTCCTCGTTACCTCAGAAAATAAACCTCTCTATGATGTTACAGCTACCGGTTGGCGGTCTGAAAATGGCGATTACTTCGACCATGAGCCTTATGATTATTCAGGCGGTCAAGCCAAGGTAATATATAGTAACGTTCCTGTTTTAAATTGGGAAGATAAGAAAACACCTGCATGGAAAGACCCTAACGCCCCACCAGTTCCCTTTACTGTCGATTATTCCCCCGCTCTCTCTGAGGGCATGAGCCGCAAGGGAACTCTTGTCGCTCCTGGTGCAAGCAACAACGGACAGGAAATTGAAAGCAATGGTCTTAACGTCCGTGTCACACTAACGGACGAATTTTTAAAACTCCGTGACAGCTATGATGAACTTAAAGATTATACATATGAATTTGTATGTTATATTACTACTTCCCCCCCTGAAAAGTCGTCTTATGAAGAAAGCGTTAAAAACGCTGTTTATACTTCATTGGACTATGGCAAATATATGTATACTACAAGCGGCGTTGTTGATGATGTTACGGACGATAATAAAGAGCCTACAGAATGGATAAAGGCAGAGGGCATAAATGCTGGCTATATAATTGGCAAGGGTGGCGAGGTTAAGAATGTTACTATCAATCTTGAAAACCTCGACAGCTCACAGTTTACCGCCGATACAAAGCTTTATATCGTGGTATATGGTCGCTTGACTTCTCTTTCAGTGCCGACCCCTGATTACTTCGACCTCGACAATCAAGGTTATCTTTGCAATCAAGGTTCTTTGAATACAAAGCAGATTGTAACAGTAAATGCCGACCCCGAAACAGGCGAGGGAATAGATGTTGTAATGCCTGATTACTATTGTGTAACGTCAACGGCGTTCAATTATAAGGACTATCCCGAATACAAGCCGAAAATATTCAAGAATGGTGCTGAAATGGATACAAACAAGCCGTTTACTGATTATCTTGATAAGAAGTTGACCCCTGATTATATGTATGATTATGATATGGATAAAAAGGGCGAAAGTGGTCTTGCTCCTGACGATTTCAAGAAATATGAGGAACAAAAAAATCTTGATAAAAATTTCGGTTCGTTTGATTTTGGTTTGGATAGTATTAAATCAGTGTTTGACGGCTCGTCCGACTTCTTCAAGTTTTTAACTGCAAGCATAGGTATCTTGCCCACAACGTTCTTAACTATCCTTATCGCTTTCTTTGTTGTCATGTTGGCAATTTGCGTTGTTAAATGGGTATTGAAGTAGGGGGTGCAATATGGATTGGTTTTCACTCATGAAGTCGCTTTTTGTTTCAATTCAACACTTAATGTGTTTGCGTATTCGTTTCGGTGAATTTAGTTTTACAGTAGGTGCAATGATTGTTGGATTGTTTGTTATATCCTGCTCCGTTGCTCTGCTAAAATATCTTTTTCACAATACATAAGGAGTTGTTAAAATGGTTGCAATATTAAAATTATTCGTTCTTTCACTAATAGTCATTTTGGCTATTAGTGCATTTCTCGGCGTGGTGGCGTTCTTTATGGACTTGCACGCCTTTAAATCTGAAAAAGACTTGTCGCTCCCTCGAAAAAGGCTAATAGAAGCTTTATATGAGGAACAGGAGTTAAAAAAGCAATCGGCTGAACAGCCGCAGGACACACCACAGAGCGACAAGCAAGAGCCTGAGAAAGAGGGGTGGTAAATGTGTTATATGATGTTCAAAATGCTTGCTATCAGCTTTTAAAACTCCTCGGCTGTGACTTAGCCGCTATTGACGTTATTAAAACTTGGAAGCAATTCGGCGTGCTGTGCATTGAATTTGTGTTCGCCTGCTTAATGCTTTTCCTGCTTTGGAAAATGCTTTACAATGCAATGATTAGATTTTTCAACCCCCGGAGGTGATATTATGTTGACAGCCTTTATTCTAGGTTTTGGTTTCCCTTGGCTTATATTTTTTCTTTTTTGGAAAGGTGATGATGATTAATGGTTATCTTAGATTATTTCGTTCGTCTGCCGTCTTTGGCGGCTTATATTGCCTATGACAAGGCTACAGCTTTATATTTTAATTGGTCGCAAATATTCAACGGTTGGGGTATACACTTATTTGTCGGCAAATTCGGTGCAGGAAAAACTTCTCTCATGGTCGCTGAAGCTTATGAACTCTGTCGCAAATATCCGCAGTTGCACATCTTGACAAATATTAATATCAAAAACTTCCCCGACTACACTGAAATACTTCCGTTAAACACTGCACAAGATATCCTCAACGCCCCTAAAAACACGCTTGTACTTATTGACGAGATAGGCACAATATTCAATAGCCGTGACTTCTCAGGCGGTAAATGTGCCGTTCCTAAACCGCTATTTCAGCATTTGTGCCAATGCCGTAAACGGCGTATGATGATATATGCAACAGTGCAGAGATTTAACCTCTTAGACAAACAAATTAGGGATATCACCGCAGATGTGACCGCCTGTCATACGCATTTCAAGCACCCATTCTGCCGTATACAGACAGGTTATACATATGACATTGAGGAGTACGAGTTATATTCTGAAAATAAGGCTTATACTCCTGCACAGATGTATAATAGAACGTATCTACAGACAAATAAACGCCGTCAGCTCTACGATACATCACAGCTTGTCACGAATATGTTACAAAAAGAGTATTTGTCTGATGAAGAAATACTCGCCAATCGTGAGGGCATAGAGCCTAACACACAGCCACTTGACCGAAAGCAAAAGAAATCTATTCGCAAGCGGAAAAATGCTTGGTAATGAAACAACTCGCAGTGGTTGCCGTGAGGCTCACTGCGAGTTGTTGTTGTCTTTGTTGTAATTATTGCCCTGACTAAATCTATTAATCAGTATCATATTAGTGTCTAACAAGTTCTTGTTCATCATTTCAAGTCGCTTGTTGGTTTCCTGCAATTCTTTATAGGTCTTTTCCGTGTTTCCTGCTGTGCAGATAATCGCAACAAACAATATTATGTTGATTATGATAGCAACTATTGCTATCACAACAGCCGTTTCAACTGCTGTTTCACTCATTTCAATTAAGCCCATGTTCTCACCCCTCGTCTGTATGTGTCTTTATTACAATGTGGCTGTCCTCTGCTGATTTTATCTCCTGTCTGACAGCATATTTCAAATACCCTGCCTTTGACATTCCTAGTTCTTTTGCTCTGTCCTCTATCATTCTGTTAAACCCTTTAGGTGCTTTAAATTGCACTTTCTCTGTGTTTTCCTTATCCCATTTATCACGGGCTTTTCTTTGTGCTTCTGATACTGCCATTAAATCACCACCTTGCTATTATTATACATCATAATTTAGTAAATGTCAACAATTTTTTCTACGGTATCCCGTAACAGTTTCTTTACAAATAGTTTACTCTATATCTATGTACTTATACGGTATACCGTAGTATAATATATACAGACAAAGGGAAAGCGGATAACCCACAAACCGCAGAAAGGGTGTTTAAAATGACTATTGAACAAATGACGAGTATTGCTAAGGATAAAATGAACGCTGATATATCTTCTCTTGCTCATGATTGTATTTCATTTTATGAGGTTCTCGGTACTTTATCGGCTTTTAAATCTGTTGGTCTTGTTACTGATGGCGAATACTTTGACTATATGATTCGTATTCGCCAAACGGAACTTAAACGTATTTCTCAGAGTGATTTCTTATTTTTATCTAAACTGAAAGGAGATTTTTATGAATAATAAATTTTATACGGAGCAAAAGCACAGAGAAACTATGAATTCTGTTGATATGCTCAAAGGTTCTATAAATCGTATGTGCGTTACTGATGATATGAATGAATTACGTCATTGTCTTATGTCCTCAATGTGTCGTTTGTCTGAATTGTATGTCGTCAATCGTGATAAACTTATTGAGCGTTTTTCTCAGAATGATTTCTGATTATTCTATCTAAGCTGAAATGAGGTACTTTTATGTTTACATTTATCCTTGTCTTTCTCTGCATTGTTTTGCTTATTCTTCTTGGTATTTCAATTCTTGATGATATGCTCTTTTCTGTTATTGCTCTTTATGTTCTGTTGCCCTGCTCTTTGCTCTGGCTTATTCTCTTAATAATTGATATATGTATGTAATCTATCAAGCGGACGGCTGGGGGTGAATTGCTGAGTGTTGGAATGTTGGAAAACATCAGCTTTCAAATTTTTCAACATTTCAATGCTCCGCAAGAGGGGAACGCCGTTCAAGATTTCCCCTTTTCCCTCTCCTCTCGGCGTTCTGCTATACTCTCATGAAGTCGGGGTATAGTATTACCCCCGACTTCGTTACAAGTTACAAAGTACCGCAAATAACGTAAATAAGCGGTTATTTCTGTAACCAAATTTGTTACAAACTTCGTTACAAAGGTGGTGAAAATGTGTCGGACTTTGCTTGCAAGTCAACGTTCTGCGTTATAAACAACCCTCGCTACGATATTACATACAAGCACAATGAAGAGGGTGATATAATCAAAGACGAGAACGGCAAGGCGGTTATATTAAAGCAAGAACCTACGGAGTATCATTCGTTGACAGAGCAACAGATATGTGATGATGTTCTTAATAAGTGGGTCGGTGATGATGATAAGCGAACAGGAGCGGTTTTATTCTGCGTGTCTGCTCTTGGTCTTGAACACTTGCATTGTGTGTTTGAAAGTGAAAAGACGTTCCGTCCTCTGTCTGCCTTGAAAAAGCTTTTTCCAAAGGTACATATTGAGATAACCAAAGGAAACAAAAAGCAAGTCGAGGACTATATAAACAAGGTTGGCAAGTTCGAGGAAAAGGGCGAAAAGATAATCGCAAAATCACAGGTCGGTGAGATAAAAGGCTGTCAAGGCAAGCGTAACGATTTAATTTCAATGTCTGATATCCGTGATTTGATATACAGCGGACAAACTCCAAACGATATATATAGGCAATATCCGCAGGCTATCAAGTCCAAAACTGCAACAGAAGAACTATTCTATTTGTATCGTAAGGACAACACACCGCCCGAACGTGATATTAAAGTTCATTGGCTGTTTGGTGGTACAGGGTGCGGAAAATCGTACACATACATTGAACTATGTGAAAAGCATGGTGATGTAAATATCTATCGTGTGACCGACTATGACCACCCTTTTGACGGCTACCAAGGAGAGCCGATATTAATACTTGACGAGTTTCGAGGGCGTATCTCATACAGTTATTTGCTCACCCTGCTTGACAAGTACCGTTCGCAAGTGTCGGCACGTTATAGCAATAAAATGACGTTATGGACGGAAGTATATATAACTTCGCCGTTCCTGCCTACAGAACTTTATCAAAAGACGGCTGAACGTAATGACGGTATAGACAAGCTTGAACAGCTTACAAGGCGTATTGATGATATAGTGTATTGTTTCAAATATCCTGCCGAGAACAACAGCGGTACATTTTATTGTAAATACAACGTTGATTTTGACCTGCATTGTGATAGTCACGCTATCCGTGAACAGTGTTCACACGTTCGTCATGTGGTATCACAAATGGGATTGTTCACACTTATGGACGGCTTAACGTCAAAATTTGTTGAAAATAAATCGCAAAGTTAGTGTCACGTGGAAAATTTTTAAACTCTGAAAGGAGCAAAGCGACTGTAAGAGGTTAAAAATTTAGGCAATGGAACTTGTGAACGCAGTGAACAAGGTCGCTTGCCGTTCCGCCACAGCGTTAGCCGTGGCATAAGTGACACGATAAAGAAAAAACAACGTAAAAGCCAACTCAAAAGCCGAAAAAGCAAAACAAGCTAAACAAAATAAAGTAAAAATATTTAATGTAAAAAAACGGCAATTTTACAATGCCGTAAAAATATGGTATAAATAAATCAGGAGGTACACCATGAAGCAAAAAGAAATTTGCAAGGAAGAAATCAACCTTTTCTATCTGTGGCTCTGTGGCACTATAGGCAAGGAGAAAGGAGAGGATAAAAGGCTTGTATATCTGTGCTGTCCTGCTGAGCGTGATACGCTCCTCAGGCTGTTTCTTGAAGAATACAACGCACAGCACCGCTACAGTGCATTTAAAAGGGCGTTCAAGCCTACCACACGCATTATTACAACAAAAAGAGTGTAGCCATTATAAGCCCATGTATTGGCGTACATGGAATGACTACACCCAAATAACACCCACGCAAAAGGAGTTATTACCATGAATTTTAAAGAATTTTATTACAAGGACTTTCGCCCCTCTTACTTAGAGGGCGTTGTCCGTTACCCTGAGCAAACTGATTATGTTATTGAGCAGAATTGCAAGCCTATTAACGATAAAGACGTTTCAGAAATAGGTCTTTCTGACCTCAATAATCTTATCAAGCAATGTGATGATACATATTGCATTGACAGAGTGAAAAAGCTCCGCAGTGTCCTAAAGCGTATTATGAGATATGCTTATGCTTGCAGGCTCACGCCTATTGACCTATCTGCATTTGAGTTAAGGCGTTGCAGGAAACGCCCTGAAACAGTGCAACAGCTATCATTTACGGCAGAGCAAGCCGCTTTTCTGACTTCTGGTGACAGCACAATAATGAAGATGTTCCGTTTTGAGTGCTTGACAGGTTTAAGGCGTGAAGAAATTCTCGCCTTGCGGTGGGAGAACGTTGACCTTAAATCACGCCGTATCTTTGTTTGTCAAACTGTTGTTGTTTTAAAAGGCTGTGCAAGGCTCGTTGACGATACCAAAAACCACAAGTTTCGCTATGTGGAACTTAACGAAAGTGCTTACAAACTGTTGCTTTCCGTTCCGCAGACCTGTGATTTTGTATTCGGCAATCCAAGAAGCAAGAATTTTCTTTCCCCTCGCCGTTATCATGAGGAGTACAACACTATGTTTATACGCAAGAATGAGGAATGGAAAAAGACCCACGCAGAGGGCTTGCCACACCTCACACCGCACAAATTCCGTCACACGTTCGCAAGTCTGCTGACCGCTAACGGAACGGATGTCAAGACAGTTGCCGACTTACTCGGTCACACAAAGCTTGACACCACAAACATTTATTTGCATAGTTATGATGATTTACGCCGTCAGGCGGTCGATAAGTTACAATTAGATAATTGATTTAACAACCACACTTAGGGCTATTGGTCGGAGTGACCTGACTTGAACAGGCGACCTCTACCACCCCAAGGTAGCGCGCTACCAATCTGCGCCACACCCCGATATCGTATATATTATACCCGATTTGGATACAATAGTCAAGAGTTTTCAGTCAAAATAAAAAAATTGCAAAAAAAGTATTGACATTCACATTCATTTGTGATATAATAAATAAGCACTCAGGAGAGAGCAGTAAAAAACAATAAAATATCGCGGGATGGAGCAGTTCGGTAGCTCGTCGGGCTCATAACCCGAAGGTCGTTGGTTCAAATCCAGCTCCCGCAACCAATAGTTCCCACGACCGAAGTTAATGTACTTTGTATGTTAATTTCGGTCGTGTTTTTTATATCTATACGAGAAATGAGCAGGCGTATAGCTTTATCATCTGGGCTGTCATGCAAAGCCTTGAGCCAAAGAGAAATCTGGTCCGTAGTGTAGTCCTTTGGCATTTCCGTCTTCTTCAATGCCTCTATCTCAGAACGGAGCTGGTTCATCTTCGCACCGATATCCTCGATAACATCAGCTGGGAGGACACCACTTGACATGTTGATCATCAAGGTGTCATACTGCTTCTGCTTCTCCGATATCTTAGATGCAACTATCTTCTTGAAATCAGCGGCTCTCTCAGGCTCTCCGCACTTGTACTTTCGCATAGCAGTAGCAATAGCCTTTTGATTTTCTTCGTTGAGCAGGGTGCGAAGATATGTCTTAGCGGCGTCATCAACGATATCCATAGATATCATAGGTGCACCACACTTCTTTGAACAACGATAGTAGTGATATACGTGTCCTTTCTTCGTTGATATGTGTGCGTGCATTTTCGCACCGCATGAGCAGTAGACTAACCCACTGCATAGATATGATGTCTTTGGTCCACTCTGTTTTCTGCTATCCATAATCTTCTGCACCTCGTTAAATGTTGCCTTGTCGATTATCATCGGCAGGGCATTTTCTATTCTTATAGCATTAGGCTTAGACCTGCGCTTGGATCTATCCTTTTCCTCGTCAACGCAGTATATATATGTTCCTGTGTATTTCTCGTTTCGTAGTATCTCATATACCGCAGAATACTTCAAGGGCTTTCCACGCTTGCCCACAATGCCCACTGCCGCCATTTCTGCGATAATGTCCTTAGTTCCCTCGTGATTTTTCACCGCCGCAAAGATCTTGCGGACATATTCCGCTTCATAGGGGTTTATAACATACTTCTGATCAACAATGTCATATCCGAACGGAGGATAGCCACCATTGTGAAGGCCCTTCAGAGCCACCTCACGTTCTCCCTTCTTCGTTTCATTTGCAAGGTTATCTATATAGTATTCTGACATTGACCACATCAGCGCACGCATTATCTTGCTCTCCGGGCCGAAGCCGAAGTCCTGACCAACGGCTATCAGTGTAATGCCCATTTTCTGCAGGCGAGCGTCAAGATTAACGTGTTCGCCCAGCGATCTAGCCACACGATCGTATTTGTGAATAAGAATAGTATCGAAAGTACCCTTATTGCAATCTCTCAACATTTTTTGATACTGCGCACGGCTTGCCGTCATTGACCCCTTGCCGCTGATAGCCTCATCCGCATATACTGCTACGATATTATATCCCCTAGTGGCGGCATACTGTCTGCACGCCCTGAGCTGGGCTTCAATGCTATCCTCAGACTGCTTGTCTGAAGAGTATCTTGCATATATAACTGCATTGCTCATAGTGTTCTCCTTAAGACTTCAATAACTCTTTTTTCTTAATATCGTATTCTTCCTGCGTTATAGCCCCACAGTCAAGCAGGCTTTTATACTCCTTTATCTGCTCAGGAATAGATATAGCTTTTTCATCAGCAGGATTTGCATTCTGCTGTTTATTATACTGTTCAATTTCGCCCAGCATGGCCATGACCTGCTGGGCGTTTTTATATGCGGCACGATACGCCGCCGTGTCCTTGGCAAGTCCTTTTACGTCGAAATGAACATATCTTACTTGAGCGTCAGAATCTATAACCACTTTAATTTTCAGCATATTTGCAAGCTGCTTAGAGCTGTTCTTAGTAGTGCTTGCACCGACTATAGCACCCGCAGTTCCTGCAAGTATACCGCCGACAACCGCACGCTTGATACCGTTTCCACCCGTTGTTACAGTTTCATCGTCTTCAAGAAGCTCATAGCTCACAAGCTGGTTATACTTATAATCAGCGCCACTGCCAAAAGAAAACCGGTGTGCTGCCTTATTTATTCTGAAATACTTATCAAGCACATTATCCTTGTCATTATGTGAAGAAGCTTTCGGCACAGCTTTTTTCTGTGGCTCTGGAAGATCTCCATAAAGAGCGTTACGCACGTCCTTTATGGTTATTTCTATCTTAGGCTTGTTGATGCCTGAACGTTTCAAGCAATCATCACATATATAGCCATCTCTGATTCGCTTGTTTTTTGAAAATAAGCCAAGATTACAATGGCATATATTACATTTATTCATATCGATACACACCTTTCTAAGGCTCCATAGTTCTTAAAGGTTCGACCATTATTCTTATAGATTATCGATAGCGTACTGAGCTTCTTCTGGGGTAAAGCCTTCACCATATTCAGATGTCAACTGCTCATATATGCGATCTGTTGACATAGACATATTATCTTGATAGCTATGTGCTTTTTGCAGAGCATTCGCATAGTAATCTGCATTAACATTGTCAACAGCATATTGAGCTTCACTTTCAGTGAATTGCTCACCACTATCCGAAATCAACTGGTCATATAGTCTTGACCTCGATAGGTACTGAGTATCCACATATGATTGTGCTTTTTGTAAGGCGTTATAATTATAATCTGCGTTTAAGTTCTCTAACGCATAATTGGCAGCATCATCAGAGAAGCCCTCACCATATTCAGATGTCAGCTGGTCATATAGCCGAGCACGTGACATATGCATGCTATCGCTATAAGACTGTGCCTTTCTTAACGCATTACGATAATCAGCTGATATTCGCTCTGTTGTGGTGGTAGGCTCTGTGGTAGTAGTTGTTGTGGTTGTGGTAGTGGTAGTAGTTGTTGTGGTTGTTTTCTTTGTGGTCGTTGTTTTTCTTGTTGTAGTCGCCTTCGGACTTGTTACGGTCGCCTTTTCACTTACTGTTGTGGTTTCCGTAGTAGTGGAAGCTGTTGTAGATGCCGCTGGTGGCTCATATGTGATCTTATAGCAGCCAGACATCATTAATGAAGCGGATATTAGCGCAGTTAAAATAACAATTTTCTTCATTTTGTCCTCCCTATGTACAGCGAATTATTTCGCTGTTTGTTTTTGTATATACTCTTTAAAGTTATCATAAACCGCCTTTTCAAGCGGGCTTGTAAGAAACTTATTCCGAGAGTATAGGATTTTCATTCGCTCGGCTCTTATTTGAGCAGCGGTGTTTGATATGTCGCATAATTCCGCTATCTCCGTCATAGTGCGGACATTCAGCGCCCACAGCACGCAAGCAGGAGCTAACAACCGAGCGGCGAATGCGTCCGCCTGCTGCTCAATCGTGGGGCGTGTGGTGTCAAATGTTCTTGCGTGATACCCCTTGCGGAGCTCGTGTCCTAAAAAAATATGCCCGAGCTCGTGCGCAACGGTAAATCTGCAACGCTGACGAGTATTTTCGTCATCATATATTATATACCATTGCTTGCCGTCAAGCACGCTTGCACCGCTTTCGTGTGGGGCAAGCTCGTGAACATCGCTATTTTTTATTACCTTTATCCCTGCCGCCCGAGCGATTAGCGACGGTTTAACGGGTAATTCTGACACGTTGTAATCAATTAGACAACGCCACGCAGCGTTGCGGGTATCTTTATAAATACCGTAAAGCAAACGACATCACCTCGTAAGGTATTATGCCCTACGAGGTATTTGTTTATGTAATTACAAATCATCGTCGCTCTCGGGTGCGTCTTTCAACTTTTGCAGACGTTCAGCCGAAATATTTAAGATTTCGTCCTCGTGCCCGTCAGAGCTTTCGGCAGCTCGATATACCGTAATAGATTTATCGTTTGCAATGTCAAGCAGCTTGTCAATCGCTGGTTGCATTTCGGGCATTTGCCGATATGCCTTGATTAGCTTTTGCTCGTGCGGCGTAACTATAATTTGCTCGTCACAGCCTCCGAATAAGTAGTTTGCGTCACAGTCTAAAGCCTCCATTAGCTTAATTATGACTTTCTCAGGTGGAGAATTTGTGTTAACCTCGTAATTACTGATTGAGGTCTTTTTAACACCTACTCTATTAGCGAGCTCGTCTTGCGTTATTCCTAACTCTTTGCGGCGCTCCCGTATACGTTCGCCTATCAACTTATCGCCTCCTTTCAACAATTTTATTATATCATATTAAATCCAGTATTTCAAGACTTTTATAGAGAAAAATTGATAAATCGAGGAAATTTGTTGAAAACATCCAAAATAGCTAGATTAAATTCTATACTTTTGTCCACTTAAAATGGACAAAACAGCTTGACAATACAGTTTAAATGGATTATAATATAGCTAAAGACCAGTTATAATGGACTCGAAAGGAGGAACTCATATGTTAACTATCATTGGAAAGAACGTAAAGCGCATTATAAATGAGCGAAACATCAAGCAAAAAGACGCAGCCGCACTTTGCGGGTATTCGGCTAAAACATTCAGTAATATGCTTAACGGCTATCTTACCATAAGAGATACCGACATAGTAAAAATCAAGCGTGGGCTTGACGTCGAATACAACGAGCTTTTTTTAAGTGCCTAATAACATTTTGTTGACCTCAACAAAATGAAAAAAAGAGGTGATACCAATGTCAAAATCAACAGACCATGATTTCAATGAGATAGTATATGACAGTGTTCTTCCTGAGATTGCAAGAGCGTTCTGCTCTTTAAAAAAAGAAGTCTCAGGAAATAAACTCGTGAATGAGCTATCTCCTGAGGAAAATGAGATTATAAAAATCAAAAGCAAAACGTTGAACAAAGTCATAACAGACTTTATTCAGAAACAGCTATGATCAAGGCGTGAACTGATTCACAACATATATTTCAGCAAGTTTCTTGACCAATTCAAAAGTCAGCGCTTTGGCATTTTTCTTAACAGTGCTCCACAGCTTAGAATCCCGAATGCTGTCGAGATATTGGTGACCCTCATATGTGATACTGCTGTAGACAATCTTTATAATCTTGCTGTCAGATTCTATGGAGTTTGCCTCAATATATTCGGCTTCCAAGAGCTTCGTTGAGGCATACGCAATATCGGCTCGTGAGAAGTCTGGCATTTTCTCACAGACCTGCTTAAGGGTTAAGCTTGGAAATGACAAGCTATCGTCCATGACTAGGTTTTCTTCAAGAGTTAGCAAAAGTTCACGAACACAATCATAGTTTAGTTTCATAGTTATCCCCCTTTCTGATATATTTCAAATTTATTATATCATACAAGGTGGGAGCATTCAAGTTAAATAAGGAGAATAAAAGTGACAAACCATAAGATAAAAGACTATCATAAGAACCGCCTTGCTTTCGAGGTCATAGTCAAGAACTATGAAATGCTCTGTTCCCTACTGATAGTGCTGAATAAGGAGTATCCTAAGACGTTTTATCCCAAGAAATGTCGCCAATGGATAGATGATTTTGCAGCCAACTGCAAAATTGCCAACGAATGGGACAAGGACGGTGTATATGCCTATAAAATGCAGCGGGCGTGCGAGAATAGCGGCATAGATCTGAACATGGTAGTAACGTTCGTTGAACGGAATTGCAAAGGGTTTAATCTTCAGAACAGGGCTATTCTGGCGGACAACATCAAGCTGGCGCTGGTGCAGACCGCCACAGAGTATGGCGTGGGCGGCAAGCGTATGAAAGCCATTCAGAACGCCATGTTGGAAACTTTCATTGACAATCCTAGGGAGCAGGTCAAGGCGCTGGGTATAGATGATTACATCGAAGAATGCACAGTGGGTCAGGTCGATATCCGCAAGTTCAGAGTCAAAGACAAGGTCAGGACTACCCTGCAGGAGCAGAAAGAAACTTCAGCAGGCTTGGAAGCGTTCCGGCGCTGGTCAGCTGAGAATGTAAAAGAGGGGCAGTAAAGTGAAAGAAACGATTGATATTCCCGTAAGCGTTACATATCGCATAGAGGACGGCAAGATCATAGAAACCCGCCGCAAGGTCAAGAAGATACCGGCTGACGTTATCGCAAGCATTCTATACCGCCATTTCAAACAGAAAGAGAGGGATAAGAAGTGCTGCACATTATGAAGATAGACGCCATTATCGGCGAAAGAACAAACGCTGAGATAGAAAGAGCCATTAATAAGGCTCAGCTTGTCGGTGACAAGCTATGGCATGGAGATCTGAGCAAAGAAGACCTCCTGAGCTACTACGTGGCGCAGACCATAGAGAAGCATTTGGTGGCTGATATCGAGGAGCGTATCAAAGAATTGGAGGGTGACGGAGATGTACGCAAAGAGTGATACCCGCAGTTCACTGATATCGCAAGCCGTCATCAGAATAGCAACGGATATGGGGATTGAAAGCTATGTCCGAGAGATACGCCACGGCTATTCTATATGTGCCGGTGAATTCGTCATCGTTGACATGGCGGACAATACCAGCGTTAAGATGATAATATCAGATTATGACAGATATTATCAACAAATCAAAAGAAACCTGAGAAAATGGAGGAAAAATTATGACAAAAAAAGACGTAGTCCTTGCACTCAATGAAGATGTCAAGGCGGTTGACTACTTGGAAATGAGAGAGCAGAGAGACAAGCATAACAAGCTCGTTACCCGTCGAAAGCGTGAAGATCGCAGAGAGTGCTTCGCAATGGCCCTGCTGACTATCTTCTTTGCTTTCATGATAATAGTAGTAATGCTCGGACTTGGGCAGGTATGGGAGATGATTTACTGATGTATGATTTCAACAACGCAGTCAGACTTAACCGCATAGGTGGTGAATATGTCATCACTGTGGACGGAAAGCCGTTGGAAACGTCACTCAGCGCAAATCAGCGCCGTAATCCTCTTATAGCTGTCAGCAGATATGCGTCAGCAATAGACGAATACCTCAGAGGGAACGTCAAGAAGTATCTTGCTGAAAACGAGCTGAACGTAGTCATGGGCTGTAATGTCTGCATGGAGTGTACAGACTGCAAGTTCTATCACCTCAATGACGCTGAGAGCAACTGCCGCCTAGGTGACAACAATGAGTAAGACAGTATACGTCGATAATACTATCTATCGAAAAGAATCTAAGCAGTTTCCTAACGTCAAGTATCGTTTCAACCTTTCCAACGTCGTGATACATAGTATGTATACCATGTATCTTAAGAGCCGTGGCATACCGAAGACCATAGGGCTTACAGACAAGCAGCGTTTTGATTTTGAAAAACGTGTTCAATCTCTTATCGACAACGGGTCTATCGTAGTGACAGAAGTCGAAGCAGGAACGAAAGGAAAATGAAAATGAGTACCATAGGAATAATACTGTTATCCATAGCGACGCTTATCGTTGTGGATATCGTGATGTACATAGTACTTGGTGCAATTGAAAAGCACTGGGAGAAAAAGTTTAAGGAGGATAAAGATGACGAGAGATGAAATAATTCTTGCAGCAAAATGCTGCATAGCAGACAACTGTGGAGCTTGTCCGTTTATAAATAGAGGTAATTGCATTACTGATTTTATGAAGAATGTTCTTGAATGCATAAAAAACGAGCCTGTGCTGTCTGCCAACAGTACAAGCTCGGAGGTATCTGTAAAAGAAGATACCGATAACATACACCTTGATGATAACACAAAAAGGCATATTTGTCAAGCATATAATACCGCTGACGAAGCCTGCGCAAATATGCTCACTATCTACGAAGGAATGTCGGAATGTGAGCAGAGAGCCTTTGATATAGGCGAGGTGTACGGAAAAATATACAGCACGAGGGATAAGCTTGAAACTTCCCTAAAGGAGCTCACAAAGGAGGGGGAGCGTAAATGCCGGTAATAACAGACGTTGACCTGCTATGCTATAATGCTGAACTTGCAGGCGCCAGAAAGCGACTGAATTACAAATCGCCCCTGCCAAGGCATAACGTAGGCCCATGTGTTTTCAACAACAGCATAAGGCAAGAGTGCATGGCGCTGGTTGAGAAGCCAGCGCAAGAAACTTGCAGCGTGTGCAAGTTTTTCAAAGACAGAACGGAGGATTATAATGCAGATGAATCCAAATAATCAAAAACCAACATTTGATTGGAGAAATTTTAAGTATAAGAACATAGCTGTTCACGTCAAGACTCAGGAAGAATACGATAACTTTATGAAAGAATGTAAGGTGCAGGGGCTTACATGGTGCACCGGCAAAGAAGTTGATAAGCTCAATCTTTGGCCGGACTGCGCATATGATACGTGCATAGTACATGACAATAGCGTTTCCGCACAAAGGGGACTGCATTATCAAAGGCTGGGCTACTATAAGAGATGCGGCTACGAGATAGAAGAATTCGCAGATTTCTATTTTCCAAAAGATTATCAGCCAATTAATTCAACCAGCAATCTTATCCCAGAAAATCAGATAGAATTTTTGAAAAAGCCAACAACGCATACCTTGAAGCTGGAAGAATGCTTCTGTGAAGCAGTTGTCACAGGTAAGAAGAGTTTTGAAATTCGTAAAAATGACAGAGGTTTTCAGCCCGGAGACACGATTGAGTTCATTCCAGTTAGTAACGGACATACTGCTATTCATGTGATATCAAACCACAGATATAGGATAACATATGTCCTAAGTGGTTGGGGGTTGAAGAATGGATATGTTGCATTAGGAATAGAGGAGGTAAAGAACTATGACTAGCTACAGAGAGCAGGCGTTAAAGAAACTCACAGACGAACGAGAGGGCGTTAAGCTTAGCGGTGGAGCATCGGCGAACACAGTGCTGAGCACTATCATTCAGCCTGTCATTGACGCACTTGAAAGCTTCGTCAAGCAGGACGAGGAGTTCGCACAGGCGGTCGCTCAGGGTGGCACACTTCAGAAGTGTTTTGAAGCAGTTTACAAAGCTATTAAGGATAGCAACTTCGCACTATCAGACTTCAAAACCTATGAAACCGCAGCAGGCTTCTTCTTCCCTGGTTGCAAGATACGCTATCACATGGATATAGACCTCTGCGGTAGTGTCAGCAAAGAAGCACCGGAGCAGAAGCGCAAGTCGATCACAGTTTCTTTTGATGACCTTTTCTGAGAGGTGATTGAAAGTGTGGATAAACAATAACAAAGAACAGTCATTAGTATATAAGCCTATATTCACAGACTGTCTCACCCATGCCCAGAAAAAAGACGTTGAGGGCTTCCCGCCCCTCAACGTTGACGATTGTGCCGAGATTAATCGTCATTTCACACCCTATATTTTTTACCGCAGGACCAGCCAAGGGCGCTATACCTGTTTCTGTACGTCCTGCAATCACGAATTTAAGGTCAATAGTAATGATTATGGTGATATATACCACACTGATGATAATATCATCAGGCATAACTATTTGGGTACCTGCCCATGTTGCGGGGTGAAAACCGAATATAAAGCCGCAGGATATAAGCAAGTTCAATTAAGTGAAGTAGTTGATTTCGTAATATATAAAGCCGTTGAAGAAGTGGTATATATATATGCGGCGACGATTCATAAAGACTATAACGAATACGGAGCGGAGGACTTCGACAGGAGTCCCGATCTTTGGGTCGATTTTCAAAAGCTTTACGTTCTGCGAAAAGGCAGTGCTGAGGTTTATCATTCGCATGCCTCATTTCGTCCAAACGGCTGGTGTTATATGATAGAGCCTATGAAGAGGAAAATGTGCAGTTCATTCAATAACGGATTTGCTGATCACAGACAAGTATACCTATATAAGAATATAATTAAGGATACATTCTTAAAGTATTCAGGCTTTGATTGCTACTGTTGTCGCCACTACATAAGAGAGTATGACCAAGAACGTTATTATACCGCATATGCTATGTATCCGATACTTGAATTGGCGGTTAAAATGAACTGTGACACCATGGTGCAGGATCTGCTTTGGCGCAACAAGAAAAATTATAAGATATTAAATTGGAACGCAACATCGCCGAAAAAATTCTTCAAGCATCTAACGCTGAATGAAGTGAAAGCATTTCTTGAAGATCACACGTCAGCAAGTGTTATAGAGGTATATCAGGACTTCAAGCGCAAAGGTAAGAAGAAAGACATTTTCTACTGCCGAATGTACAGCTATATCACTAATTACTGCACTTGCATTGAAAAAGCAAACGTTGACCCTGGGCAGGTGCTCGAATACCTCAAGCGCATCATGAAACACGCTTCAGAGGAAGATCGTTGCCAAGATGATCACGCTGAATTAAGACGTCTTGTGCGACTATACGATGACTATGCTAACATAGGGCTGAAAATAGGCTATGATTTTCGCTTGAAAAACATAGCCTTTCCGAGAGACCTGAACGAAGCGCATGATAACGCAGTTGAGAACTTCAATTTCATGGAAGAAGAACGCAAGAGAAAAGAAGCCGCCGAGCTTGAGGAAGCCTATAAGCCCAGATACAAGAAGCTTTGCAAGAAGTATAAGGGCTATAGCTATCCTGGTATTCAGTTGGTTGTACCAGAGAATGCCGAAAGCATTATCAAAGAGGGAAAGGACTTGCGAATATGCGTCGGCGGTTATGCTTCAAGGCATTGCAACGGTGCCACGACAATTCTATTCATCAGAAAACCGTCTGACCTGGATAAGTCATGGTTTACGATTGAAATAGACAATGCTGACCATATCGTGCAATGCCACGGATTTAAGAATGAACAAGCCAAAGACCCCTTAACGGGCAAGAAGCTTGAAAAGCCTGAAATAATCAAGGCGTTTGAAGTCAACTTCCAAGAGTGGCTGAATAGTCAGAAGAAGCAGAATAAAAGGAAAAAAGCAAGCTAGGAGGAAACGCAATGGAAAACACAGAAATTACAGTATCTATGAAAACGGCTATGGCAGAACATCAGCACATATGCGAATGCTACAGGACAGCTGCTACGGCTATCGTTGACATGGGCAGATCTCTCAAGAATATCAGAGACTATAAGCTCTACATAGCACTGGGGTATGAGTCTTTTAGGGATTATCTTGAAAGCAATGGTGACTACACGTTCAAAGAACGTCAGGCGTATACCTATATCAAACTCTATGAGGACAATAGCACCAAGTTCCTTGAAGAACACGCAAGTATAGGCGTAACAAAGCTGGAGCTTCTCTCCAAGCTTCCGGAGTACGAACGTGAAGAATTCGCTGACACACATGACCTTGGCGGAATGACAGTTGAAGAAGTCAAGAAGCTAATCAAAGAAAAGCAGGCATTAGGCGAACAACTGACATTCCTTGAGGAGGAGAAGAAGGAACAGACAGAAAGCGCCGAATCTCTCAGAGCTGAGCTTGAAGAGCTGAGAGAAAAGCTTAAGCAGGCCGAGGACAAGCCTATCGAGGTAGTTAAGAGAGACCTCGACGAAGAAGAGATTGACAAGATAAGGCTGTCTATCCGTCAGGAACTTCATGCTGAGCATATGAAGGAACTGAATGCGTTGAAGAAGTCAAGCCGTGAAGCCGTGAAGGCGGCAGAAGCTGAAAAAGATAACGCCCTCAAAGAAGCGCAGACAGAACGTGACAATGCAGTTAAGGAAGCCGTCGCTAAGTATGAAACCGCCCTCAGTAAAGCTAAGTCTGAGGCAGAAGAAGCGGACCATGCCAAGGCAGAGTTGGAAAAGAAATTGAAGTCAGGCAATGCAGACGAAGCAAGGGTTGCGCTGAAGATCATCTTTGAAAACGTTCAGAAAGGGCTTACGGAATTCATTGAAAAAATCAATGATATTGAAGACCCACAAACCAAGGAAAAGTTCATTACTGTCACAAGCAAGTGGCTCAGACAGGCGGCTGATGACCTTGAGGGGTAATGTTTTGAAAGTAGGACATAGATGACAACAGAAATAATCAACAATCTATTTGGCATAAAAGAAAGTTTTGAACTTCCGCAGGCTCTGCTTGCAAAGCTACTTGACAGAGCTGAAAAAGACAAGCTATGTAAGGAATTTGTCAAGCAAGGTTTCAACGGCAATAACGATTGCCTGCGTGACTATTTTCAAGAGAATAACGCAAACCGCAGTAATCTAAAGCAAGATTATACACCCGATTGTCTGTGCAAACTGATTTCCAAACTTGCACCAAAGTCAGAAAAGATAATCGATATATGTGCAGGAACTGGAGCGTTGTCAGTTGGAATGGATAGAGATAATTTCTTTCAATGCGAAGAATTGTCGCAGATGAGTATCCCTGTGCTACTTCTCAATCTTGCGCTGAGAAATAAGAATGCTGTGGTTCTGCAAAAAAACGTCCTGCTCAACGAAGTACAGAAAGTCTATAAGCTGAGTAAAGCAGACGAGTTCAGCGATATAGAAGTTGTTGACACATATGAGGGAAATGCAACGGATGTTGTTATATCAAACCCACCTTATTCGCTGAAATGGGAGCCAAAGTCAGACCCACGCTTTGAGGGCTATGACCTTGCGCCTGCTAAAGCTAGCGACTATGCGTTTGTGCTTGACGGCTTATCACGGCTGTCAGACGTAGGCAAGGCATTCTATATCCTCCCTGCAGGTGTCCTCTTTCGAGGAAACGCAGAGGGCAGGATCCGCAAGCAACTCATAGAAAATAATTTGATAGACGCAGTTATCTCATTGCCTGAAAATATGTTTTTGAATACCTGCATACCTGTCAATGTTATCGTCTTCAGCAAGAACAAGCAAACGAGAGACATTTTGTTTATCAGTGCCGAAAAGCTTTTTGAAAAGCACGGCAAGCAGAACGTCATGACGGACGAGCACATTCAGAAAATAGCCGATACATATCACAGCCGCAGTGTTGTTGAAAAATTCTCAAACGTGGCAAGCTATGAGGAAATTGCTAAGAATGACTACAATTTGAACATTCCACGCTATGTTGACACGTTTGAAAAGGAAGAACTTCCGTCTTTGAAAGACCTCTGCAAAGAGCTGATACAAAGCGAACTTGAAGTGCGTAAGGCAACGAATGACCTTATGGCAACGCTGAAAGACCTCTGCGGTGATGATGAATATAATCAGGTCAAGGACGATTTTTTGAAATTCTTCACTGAGCAAGACATTGTCGGTGAAACCATGGCAACATGGCTTGAAATGAAAAATCTTGAAAACCGCACGGACTACATTCTTTCCCATGCCAAGAAGGAACGCAAACCACTGCTTGACATTGTGACATTTGAACGTGTGAAAAAAGGCAAAGTGTACGAAGCTGGCACTGTCTATATTCAGCTATCCGCTACGGACGGAAAAGTAAGATATCTTTGCGAGAACTCAGAGCTGGAAACCAAGTATGGCGTGTTTCAGCCGAAAGACAAGAGCATGGGAACAAGATATCTTTTCTATATCTTGGAATATGAAATGGAAGCGTTTTTGGCACGATATCAGAGCGGTATGAACATCAATCCTGATATCTTCAAATTCATGCAAGTGACGTACTATCCCGAAGTGAAATATCAGCAAGAAATAGCTATGACGCTTGACGGCATTCAGGCAAGATATGATGAGGTTTATCAAGAAAAAGAGTCATGGGAATGTTTTAAGGAATATCACTTGGAGGGAATGTTCCCGTAACAAGAGCACAAAAGTTTGAGGAGGAATAAGCAATGATGAAAATAAAACCCGAATACATATTTCCGCTCCTGCTGATTCTGCTAGACTTGGGAGCGGCAATTATATACGCTGTGCAGAAAGACTACAAAAAGGCTGTCTACTGGATAGCGGCGGCAGTGCTGAATGTGACAGTAACATTTTAGGAGGATATATGGATAGTGCAAAAGAACAAAAGGCTATCGAACGTCTTAAGGCGTTTGAGCCTGCAGACGGATATTATCTAGCATATAGCGGCGGAAAGGATAGTGACTGTATCAAAATTTTGGCACAACTCGCAGGCGTTAAGTTTGAAGCAGTACATAATCTGACAACTGTTGATGCACCCGAAACTGTGAAATATGTTCAATCTCAACCAGATATCAGGATTGACAAGGCGTATGACAAGGACGGCAATCACATTACAATGTGGAATCTGATTGTCAAGAAACTAATGCCACCGACACGCATTGCACGTTATTGCTGTAGCGAATTAAAAGAACGTGGCGGCATAGGACATGTTGTTGTCACGGGCGTTAGGTGGTCTGAAAGTCAACGCCGTAAAGAAACGGCTGATGTTATAAAAATTATCGGCAAGCCGAAATCTACAATGAAAACTGCTGATGAAATAGGCATAGAGTATCAGCAAACGTATCAGGGCGGAATCATTTTTAATGATGATAACGACAAAAATCGTAGGTTGGTTGAACACTGCTATCGTACTACGAAAACTATGGTAAACCCTATAGTCGATTGGTCTGATGATGATGTGTGGGATTTTTTGCACTACTATGGTTGCAAATCAAATCCACTGTATGAATGCGGTTTTAATCGTATAGGTTGCATTGGCTGTCCTATGGCTGGAAAACATAGATATGTTCAATTTGAACGATATCCGAAATACAAACAAAATTATATATCGGCATTCGATAGAATGTTAGAACGTAGAAAACAGCCTAGAAGAACTGCTAAAATGTCATGGCAAACAGGTCAAGACGTTTTTCGCTGGTGGATGGGCGAAGATTTCAACCAGCTGACATTTGATGATTTGGAGGTATAACATATGGCAAGATACATCGATGCTGTTAATGCAGCAGAAATCATAAGCGATAAGCTAGGCATTGCACTGTCTGAACTGGTAGATGTAATGGCAACAGTGCCTACCGCAGACGTGCGGGAGGTCAAACACGGGTATTGGAAATTTCACAAACGAACAAAGCTCGTGCCAAGCAACAAGGTTAGCATAAAAGAAGAATACACTAATGGTCATGATTGTACTGTCGTTGACAATACAAATGTCAACAAAAAAATCATGATTATGAAAAAACGTATAACATTAAAAATTCCTATATGTTCGGTCTGCGGTTGGTGCGGACATGATGAATGTGATACAACGCTATACTGCCCTAACTGCGGAGCTAGAATGGACGGTGTCATTAGTGAATAAGAAGGCTATACCAACAGAACATATAGAGCAGGCATTGCTTTTCAAGTGGGCAACGTTCAGCTCAGGCAAGTATCCCGAACTGGAGTATATGTTCGCTATACCGAACGGTGGCTATCGCCACTATAGAACTGCCGCAGATCTTAAGTCTGAGGGCGTAAAGTCAGGTGTGCCTGACATAATGCTTCCGGTGGCACGTGGCGGTTACTACGGTCTTTTTATAGAAATGAAACGCACATCAGGTGGACGAGTATCGGAATCTCAACAGAAGTTTCTGAAAACGCTTAATGACAACGGCTATCTTGCAGTTGTCTGCAAAGGATTTGAGCAGGCGCAGGAAGCAATCTTGAAGTACCTTAATAAAGGAGTGAGAAAATGAAAATATCTAAGCTGAAAAAAATATGCAGTAAAGCGGCTAAGACCATATCCTACTTCTATAATGAAAATGATAATTCATTATGGATCGGCTCAGGCAGTGCGATATATCCGCTTTACGGCATGCCGAACATGAATACCAGCGAACAGTTACTCACGCTTTTTGACATTAATGAAAGTGACCGTGAGAATTGGAAATGTAAGCAGCTGCCGCCTGCTATTGAGAGCAACATTGTTATGAACATCGCTTCATGCACAACAGGCAAGATGATAGATCGTCGTTCAACATTCGTTGCCATGCTAAGCGAATATCAGATATTCTCAGGCACAGAAAAAGTGCATATATGCCCGAAAGCATTCCTTGAAGTAATAGATGATTATGAAATTCTTACATACTATTCCATTGATGATATGATAATCGTCAAAGCAGGCTTGCTTACGCTCGGTGTACTGTGTGAAACCCATGGCGTTGTAACACAAGAACTTCTTAATGACATTAATTCCATGCACGATATGTTACAAGAAGTATTCAACAGGGAGTGCGAAGAAAAAGACAAGAGCAGAAATTATGAGCAATTGGCAATGACAGAGTGAAGCCCTATATATTATATATAGTATAGAACAAGTGTTCAGCCCGTGTGTAAGCACGGGTATGAGGGCTTGTAATGGGTCTTAATAACTCGGACAGTGGGAGGAAATGACAATGAGCCTTATGAGATACAGAGAGCAAAAGTATATTTATGGAAACTACATGGAAGTGAATATGTATCCTGTCTATGCCTGCCCACGTTCTTCTAGTCGAAAGAAGAAAAGAAAGCCGACAAGCAAGGTGCAGGAGAGATTGAATCAGATTAATGCTGAAAGAGCTCTGGCAAGACTTATCCCTGCAAACTTCACTGACAAAGACTATAAGTTCGAGCTGACCTATGCACCGCAGAATAATCCTGCTGACCTTGAGCGTGCCAAGAAAGACTTTGCTAACTTTGTCAAGCGTGTGAATAGAGCAAGAGTCAAGAGAGGCTTACCGAGAATGAAATATATTTATTCCATTGAGCAGGGCTCAAAGTCTGGACGTATCCACTTTCATGTTATCATGACAGGTGGTCTGACTATCAACGAGATAGCATCCATATGGGGCAAGGGCTATGTTGACAAGGTCCTGCCATTGATGTTTGACCAGACAGGCTGTGCAGGAATCGCCAAGTATTTCTGCAAGCAGAAGATTTCAGAACATAACAACGGCAAGCACGCCAAGCGTTATGTTGCGTCAACTAACTGCATTAAACCGCAACCGCAGAATAATGATTATCGTTTAACGAAACGTGCGGTGCAGAGCATGGCATATAACTGTGATAACTCGGCGCTTTTCGAGAATATGTATCAAGATTATTACTATGCTGATTGCCGTCCATTCTGGAACGAGGATAACGGCACGTTCTACATATCGCTATTCATGTACCGCCGAACGGCGAAGCTGAACATATAGGGGGTGAGATGATGAGTCTTAAGGGAGCTGAGCTCAGTGTGATATGTGATGATTGCCATAAGGCATTCATAGTCTGCGTTCGCAAAAAGAGATTTCAAAGCATAGAGGGGGACGTATGGTGCTATAACTGCCCTCACTGTGGTAAGTTATACGTTGCATATATCGACGATAGCCTGACACGTCATGCCCATGCGCTTCAAAAAAACGGTGTTGTGTTGAAAGATATCCTGTCGAAAATATCGAGAGAATTATCGGCAAGGCAGGGAAAGGAGAATCATCATGACTAAGAAGCGATTGCTGTCATATCGACAGCTTAAGGCTGAGCTGAAGTGGGTAAGTACAGACAGTGATGATTATAGCAGACTCAAAGCAGAGATATCAGAGATTGAAGCATATGTGTCAGGCATTGATGACGCATTCATCAGGATTATTTTTCGACTTCGCTACCTCGTGCCACGCAAGGATGGAGGGTGGCAGCCGCCGTCATGGGCATGGATAGCCAGGCAGGTCAACGCATCAGAAGACTACTGTAAGGGCAGGCATTGTAAGTTTTGCAAAAAAAACACGTTGTAACACGCACGAACACACTCTGCATGCTATGATGATAATGCGGGGTTGTTGTTATAGTTTTTCCATAGTTTTATGCCGGTGCAAGGGCCACGTTGTATGACGTGGTCCTTGTGCTATATATGCGAGGTGATAACGTGTATAGTACGAGTCAGATCAGAGAGCTAATCAAGGATGGACGAGTTGACAAGTTCTACAACGACCGCTACTGGAGAAAGTTCAGTAAGAGCGTTATCGCAGAGCAACACTATGAGTGCCAGATATGCAAGTGCAAAGGCAAGGTGACGAGAGCAAATATTCTTCATCACGTCAAGCATCTTAAGCAATTTCCGCAGCTTGCATACAGTCGGTATTACTATGACGATAATGGCGAACGGCATAGACAGCTGATAGCACTGTGCCATGACTGTCATGAAGCACAGCACCCAGAACGGCGCTGGCAAGAACGTGCAGATAAGTTCGTCAATGAGGAGCGGTGGTGAGCGCCTTGCGGCGATACCCCCCGGGGTCAAGGGTCGAAAAATTTTTTCGGCCTTGTACGACGGGAGGCACAAAAGACAAATCCGCCCTCGCACGCACGTGAGAGAATTTTTTCAAGAAAATCAAATGTAAGGAGTTGGCAAAAGTGAAAAAGCCTAGTCTATCAGAGATCGAAAATTCGTTGACAGAACAGCTTGTCCAGATGGGAGCTTCTGTCGATTTCTACAAGTCGCTTGTCGCAGATTATATGTTCTACGAGAAGCAGGAACGAAAAATGCAGGCTGATATTCGCAAGAGAGGACTGACCTATATGGCGGTTTCTGCGGTAGGAAAAGAGTATGAAAAAGACAATCCCTCCGTAAAGCAGGCGTATATGTACAATAAGCAGAAACTTCAAATTCTGAAAGACTTGGGTTTGTCAACTGACAAGGTCAAGAACCTTGACGATGACGAAGAACTGTAAGGGTCAAGAAGCTCTTGACCTCTCGTATCTTGCAGACTATATCAGCCTAGTCGAGGAGCATAAGTATCCGTATTGTGCTGAGCAGTATCAGCTTATTGACTACGTCAAGCGCATGTTTTTGTCAGAAGATATCTACATCGATGTTGCCCAGGCAGAAAAATATTTCAGCTATGAAAAATATTTCCCTTTTGGCCTTTTTCCTTGGGAAAAATTCGTATTTGTACTTCACAACTGCACATATACCGCAAGCGGTTCCTTACGTTGGCCGGTGCTATTTTTGTATGTTGGGCGAGGAACAGGAAAAAACGGATACTTAGGATTTGAAGACTTTTGCTTGCTCACACCTACCAATGGCATCAAGCATTACAACATTGATATTTTTGCAACAACAGAAGATCAAGCAGAGACCACATTCAAAGACGTATATAACGTTCTGGAAGACAATCGTGACAAAATGCAGCGGTTCTTTTACTGGAACAAAGAAGTGATAATAAATCTAAAAACGAAGTCTGAATTGAAATTCCGAACATCAAGCCCGAGGTCAGCCGACGGCGCACGTCCGGGAAAGGTAGATCATGACGAGGTACACGCCTATGAGAATAGCAAGCTCATTGATGTTGCTGTCGGTGGTCTCGGAAAAGTACCAAGACCCCGCCGCACTATCATGAGTACTGACGGCTTCGTTCGAGAAGGGCCTCTCGATAAAGAGAAAGCCAAAGGCATAAGAATTCTTAACGGCGAGATTGAAGACAATGGTATGCTTCCGTTCATAGCCCGGGTGGATAGTCCCGAAGAAGTCGAAATGCCCGAAATGTGGTATAAGGCTAACCCCTCACTGCAATACCTGCCCGATCTTCTTCAGGAAATGAAGACGGAATTTCAAAACTATCTTGACGATAAGATAAGCAATATCAGTTTCGCAGTTAAACGCATGAACTGTTTGCCGCAACAGACTGAGGGCGGTATAACCGCATTTGATAATATTCTGGCAACTAATCAGGATATCACGCCATATTTGTCAAAGCTTCAAGGCAGACAATGCACAGCAGGCTTTGACTATATGAAAACCGACGACTTCCTTTCAGCTGGTTTGCTCTTTGACGTAGACGGAACTGACGTATGGATAACGCACACCTGGGTGTGCAAGGCTTCTGCAGATTTACCAAGAATCAAGGCGCCCCTGCAAGAATGGGAAGCGGCGGGGCTACTGTCATTCGTTGACGGTCCAGAGATACCGCCTGAGATACCCGTTATATGGGTGGCGCAGAAAGCGGCGGAATTGAATGCAAAAGTCGCAATGACCGGCATCGATAACTATCGCTATACACTGCTTAGGAGGGCGCTTAAAGAAAATCTCTACGCTTCTGACGAAAAAGGCTACGGAAATATCATGCTTGTCCGTCCGTCAAATGAAATGATGATAATGCCTGTAATCACAAGTCAGCTGGTGAATCATAAGCTTGCAGTCGGAGACAATCCCCTTTTCCGCTGGGCTATGAACAATACCAAGGTATGCACTTCGTCCGCAGGTAATATGACATATGGCAAAATAGAGCCGAAGTCCAGAAAGACAGACCCTTTCAAGGCATATGTTGCCGCCAAAGCGGCACAGAATAAAATTGCTGAGCAAATATCAAGTATGCCTATGGGCAAGAGCGTTATGAATGTATTCACATATTAGCAGAGAGGAGGTAACGCAATGGGGCTGAGATCACTGCTATCACGCATAATGAACGCAAGAAGTAATGAAGTGATCAGCATTAAGACAGTTGGATATGACGACGAAGCGAGAATAGCCGTGCAGGCATATGCTATTCAGGTTGTTGTTGAGATCCTTGCGGCACTGGTTTCAAAGTGCGAGATAAAAACCTATCGTGACGGCAAGTCATTCCGTGGCGAAGAATGGTATCTTTTCAACGTTAAGCCGAACGTCAATCAAACAGCAGTGCAATTCAAGAACGAGCTAGTCCGCAAGACCCTTGTGCGTGGCGAGAGCCTTGTTGTCAGCGCTGGAAAGCAGATAATCTGCGCCGACTCTTGGAGTACACAGGAGTATGCGCTATATCCTAACCGCTTCTCTCAGGTAGCACGAGGTTCATTCACGTTTCAGAAAACATTCGATATGGGAGATGTCCTATATCTCACATACTCCAACGGCGGAGTAAGACAAATACTAACGGAAATGCTAGATGAACATAATCGTTTCTTGGAAACGGCTTCAAGCACCTACGTCAAGAGTGGCGGCCAAAAAGGCATACTCGAGATAACGCCACTGGCGCAAGGTCAACCTGATTTTGAGGAGAAATTCGATGTTCTCATGAATAAATATTTCAAAACATATTTTGACGCCAAGAATGCAGTGCTTCCACTGTGGGGCGGAATGAAATATACTTCTCAAACGGCAGGTGAAACCAAGAGAACAGTGTCAGAAGCAACCGACTACATTTCTATGCTAAATGACGCATTGGAAAAAGCGGCAATTGCTTTCAACGTTTCACCGGCTATCGTAAAGGGAAATGTCGAGAACATCAGTGAAGCGTTATCAATGACATTGACATCTGCTGTTGATCCTTTCGCCAAGATGTTATCAGACGAGATAACGGCAAAGCGTTATACCAAAGAGCAAGTCCTGCGTGGGTGCTACGCCAAAGTCTGTACCAATAACCTTAAGCACCTTGACGTGCTTGAAATGGCAAATGCAGTTGACAAGCTTATCGCAAGTGGCTTCTACTCAACGAATGAGTTGAGGGAGAAGACAGGTGAGGAAAGAATTCCAGAAGCCTGGGCCGATAAGCACACAAGAACTAAGAACTACGAGACAATCGAAGGAGGTGGAAACAGCAATGAATAGCATTTTTAATCATTTTGAATTCAAAATGGAAGCGGATAAGCCCAAAGAGCTTAACCTATATCTATATTCACAAGTCTGTGGAGGACTTGCCATTGATTGGGAAAAGGGGAAAGTTGAGGAGAGCAAGACAGGTGCTAAGTATTTCGCCGCCAAGCTTGATGAGTACAAAGATTGTGAACATATCAACCTGTACATCAATTCTCTTGGAGGTCAAATCAAAGAGGGCGTTGCTATTGGAAATATCCTTAAGCGCCATAAAGCCAAAGTTACTTGCTATGTAGACGGCTGGGCGTGTTCTATCGCAAGCGTTATCGCTATGGCAGCGGACGAGATTATCATGTATAGCAATAGTATGATGATGATACATCAGGCGTCCTGCTACTGTGAGGGAAATGCTGACGATATGAGAACGGCGGCGGCTGAGCTTGACAAGATGACCGATACCGCTATCACTACATATGCAGAGCGTTGCAAAGGCAAGTGTAGCCGTGAGGAAATAAGCGAAATGGTAAAGGTGGGTACTTGGCTGACAGCGTCAGAATGTCTTGAGAAAGGCTTCTGCGATAGCATATCAACCGCAGAGCAACCCGTTGATATGGCTACAATGCTTAGTGATACAAAGCAGTACACTATGTCAAGCGCCCTCGACAGGGAGAATGTGGACAAGCTCATTGAGCTTTATAAGGAGTCCACCGCACAGCAGGTTTTACCAGCAATAAAAACCGAAGAAGAAAAAACAAATGCCGCTATGTCGGCTTTTGAAAAGTTCATGAAAATGGAGGTAAAAAAGAATGATTAATCTTGACGCAATCAAAGAGCAGAAAGCAGATATCCTTGCTTCACTGTCAGCCGCTATCAGAGATAGTGATGACAAGGGCATGGAAGCCGCCCTTGATAAGTACGGCAATCTGATTTCAGATGTTATCATGGAGCAAGTGGAGAGCACCGCAGAATCTGTCGATAATCAGATACTCAGCACCAGAGGTGTGAGAATGCTGACCAGTGAGGAAAGGGACTACTACAACGCCGTTATTGAGGCGGGCAAGTCCTCTGACCCCAAGATGGCATTGGCAAACGTTGATAAGACAATGCCAATCACTATAATCGAGTCAGTTCTTGGTGAAATCCCACAGCAGCACCCTCTGCTCAACTTCATCAACTTCCAGGATACCACTGGAATTACGAAGATGTTGGTAAATGACCAGGGTGTTCAGACCGCTAAGTGGGGAGATCTTAACACAGCTATCGACAAGGAACTCTCAGGTGCATTCAAGACCTTTGACGTTGCGCTGAAGAAGCTCACAGCATGGATTCCAGTGTCTAACGATATGCTTGACCTTGGGGCTTCATGGCTGGATAGATATGTCCGTGAGATATTAGCAGAAGCACTTTGGGTCGGTATGGAAACCGGTGTCGTGTCAGGCGACGGTCTGAACTGCCCTATCGGAATGTGCAAGGACGTATCTAGTAGTGCATCAGTAGTCGGCGGCAAGTATCCTGACCAGAAGACAGTTGCACTCAATGAACTCTCCCCTGAAGCTATTGGTGCTATTGCCGCCCAGCTCACGAAGACCGAAGCAGGTAATAACCGTCCACTCGACAACCTCATCTTTGTGGTCAATCCAAAGACATATCTGACCAAGGTAATGCCTGCGACAACGAACTTCGTTCAGGGAAAATGGGTTAACGATGTTATGCCTATTCCATGCACTATTATCCAGTCATGCGCCGTTCCTGATGACAGAGCTATCTTCGGTCTTGGCAAGCGTTACTTCATGGGTCTTGGCATGGCTAAGGGCGGTAAGCTGGAGTTTGATGACTCATTCAAGTTCCTTGATGACGCAAGGACATATAAGATCAAGACATACGGCAACGGCAAGCCACTCGACAGCAATGCTTTCAGGTATCTGGATATCTCAAAGCTTAAGAGATTTATCCCGACAGTATACACTGTCACACCGTCAGAAACATAAGGAGTTGATATAAATGCAGCAGGCATTATTCGAGGAAGTTAAAAATCAGCTGAACATAACTTGGTCAGACGAAGCTACTGACAGAAAGATAAACAGCATTATAGCACGTGCTATAGGAGTACTTAACGGATATGCAGGTCAGGTGCTGGATATCAACGTTGACGAAAATATCAACGGCGACGCCCAGCTTCTGATCGACTGCTGCAGATATATATATAACGATTGCTTCGAGGACTTTGAAAAAAATTATCACTCTCAGCTCTTCGCACTGAGAGCAAGGTGTCAGATTGAGGAGATGTCAGGAGGAAGCGTATGATAAGCAAGCGGCAGACGTTCAATGACGGCATATGCACTATTGCAACTATCATCAATGCCAATGGCTTGAAAATCAAGCAAGCAGGCATAAGATATGACAATCGTACCGTCGGCTCAGAGCGTTTCTATAAAGCTGCTGAATACCAGCACCGCTGTGATAAGGTGATAAGAATACCACTTATCGTCGAGCCACAGGCGACTGACATTGTGATAATGAACGGCGACCAGTATAACGTCATTCAAGTTCAGATGATAAAGGACGCTAAGCCGCAGGCTTGGCAGTTATCAATCGAAAAGCGAAAAAAGAGGTTAGAAATCCATGTCAATGAGTCCTGATGAGATGGCTGAGGCTTTACAGCACGCATTTCAGCAAGAAAGTCAACGTGTTAATGAAGCCGCCAAAAGAGCCGTTAAGAAGACCGCAAAGGAAACCCGCAAGGTCGTCCAAGAACACTTCACGTTCAATAACCGCTCCGGCAAGTATGCCAAGGCGCTTACAGTTAGCACCGAGTACGAGGACTCTTTCGACATTCGGCAGATAGTGAATTTCAAGAAGAATAAGCAGTATCTTCTCACACACCTGCTGGAGTATGGCCATGCTATGAAGCGTGGTGGCAGAACGCTTCCGTTTAAGGCGAAAGCTTATCCGCACATGATATACGGACAAGAGTATGCCGAAGAAAAATTACCGGAAAACATCAGAAAGGAGATTGAGAAGTCGAAATGACATTGACAGAACTTATATCACTTTCAGGCATTCCTGCGGACAGGATTGCTAAGATAGATTTTCCAGTGGAAACGGAATTGCCGTTCGCAACATGGATAAACAAGACACCTCAGACGATATCTGCAGACGGAAGAACTGTCGCAGTTATCCCACGGATTGCAGTTGAAATATACTGCGAGCCGGAAGATGAAGAAACACATATCCTATTTGAGAACGCCCTTATGGATAAGGGCATATGCTTCTCAGTCGCCGCAGGCTATCTGGGGCAGGATCAGCAAATGGATATGTGGGTATACGAATTCGATCGCAAGGAGGAATATTAATGAAAGGAACAGTGAAAGCCGTTGCCCATGCACTGATTACAGAGTCTACAGATGTCAGTGGTGCGACAACTATCACATATGGAGAACTTAAGTATCATAAGACAAAGCTTTCGGGCACCCGTCAGGTAAGCCTTGACCCGAAGTCATCAAGCAAGGAGATATGGGCTGACGGCGTAGTAGCATTCGCAGGTCAGACTAATCAGGGTTACGAGGGAACTATCACTACCCTTGACCTGTGTGATGATCTTGAGAAAGACTGGTATGGCAATGTCATCGAAGAGAAAAACGGCACACTGGTCGAAGTAGCAAGAACAGGAGAAGCGCCAAAGTTCGGTTTGATCGTACAGTATGAGTCAACATCAGAAGCCGAGGGATACACCGAGGTTTTCCCTTACTGCTATACTACAGATCGCACGAAATTCTCAGTTAAGACAGAGGAAGACAGCGGTATGGACTATGAGTATACAGAGCATAAGATTGCCTGCAAGCCGTCACCGGCTGAGGCTACTGTCAACAACAAGAAAGGACACATTGCACGTTTCCGTATAAAGGGTAACACAGTACTCACAAAGTTTCCTGAGTACACCTACACCCCGGGTGAATGACAATGAGCAATACAATAGTCCTGACTATAGACAACAGGCAGATAGGCTTCAAGGCTACAGCAGGCCTTTTCTATCGATACAAGGAAGCATTCGGCACGGAGTACCTTGAGGACGTTGTCAAGGTACATCAGTTTGGTAAGGGCGCCTTTGTTCAACAGGTCGAATACCGCACCCTATGGGTGCTTGCCAAGACTTATGATGATAGTATACCGCCTATTCAGACGTGGCTTGACAGCTTCGCCTATGGTGCATTTCCTGTTGATGATATCTATAATCAGGTTATGCCTATACTGCAGGCAAACATGAAAGTTGACAGAAAAAATCCATAAGCGGCAGTAAAAGCGGAGATGATCGGCCTCTCAAATCGGAGGAGGTCATCTCCCTTGTTATAAACAGGGGTCTTACTGTCGCTGATTTAGACCGCATGACGTATGGTATGGTAGTGAACTATGCCTGCGCCTATGACCGACAGCGATTAATCGCCGCCGGCAAAAAGGTCATTGACCCCGAAATTAAATACGAAGAACTGAAAGCAAACCTGCCTGTTGTGGAAGAACGATATAAGCAGGGAAAAATCAGCAAAGAACGATACGAAAAGTATATTGCGAAAATAAAGGCATGGGAGGGTGAGTAATGGCTAAGTCATCATCAGATGAGAAAATCAAAGGTATGTACGTCAAAATCGGTGGTGATACGTCTGAGTATACTGCTGCCATGAAAGGGCTTAATGCTGATATCAACTCGACTACCAAAAATCTAAACAGCGTCAACAAACTCTTAAAGCTTGACCCGACTAACGTTGAATACACCGCTCAGAAACAGAAGCTTTTGAGCGAAGCTATCGAAGCCACAAAGACAAAGCTTGACGTTCTCATTAGAAACGAGAAAGATATCAACGAGCAATATAAGAAAGGCGAGTTGCCCGTTGAGTCATATCTTAAGTATCAGGAAGAGCTTGAGAAGACCAAGAAGAAGCTGAACACACTGCGAGAACAGACCAAGACCGCAGACGATAGCACCAAGGAGCTCGGCAATGAAGCCAAGGATACGTCAGATAAGGTCAAAGACCTTGGTGATAAAGCTGACCAGACAGGCAGTGTCTTCAAGGACGTTTTCTCTGCTAATCTTGCCGTTGAGGGGCTGAAAGCTATAGCTAATGCCGCCAAGGAAGCGGCGGAAAGTTGCACGCAAGTCGGCATTGACTTTTCCAGCTCTATGTCCAATGTGGCGGCGACAATGGGCATGACCGCAGAGCAGGTCAGCTCAGGCGCTGAGGACTATCAGAAGCTAGAGAACGCCGCCCGTGAATGTGGCGAAACAACAAAGTATACCGCTTCGGAGTCCGCTGACGCTCTTAATTACTTGGCTCTTGCAGGATATGACGTAAATAAGGCGGTTGAAACACTGCCGAAAGTTCTTAATCTTGCCACTGCCTCAGGCATGGACCTTGCGTCCTGCACTGACATGGTAACAGATACTATGTCAGCACTACAGTTGCAGACGAGTGACCTTGACGGCTATATGGACATGATGGCCAAGACAGCCCAAAAATCTAATACCACAGTTGCTATGCTTGGTGAGGGCATTCTCCAGTGTGCCGGAACGGTCAAGTCCACAGGGCAGGACGTTGATACAATGTGCACCTCTCTTGGAATACTGGCTAATAACGGTATCAAGGGTGCAGAGGGCGGCACACATCTCAGAAATATGCTTTTGTCGTTAACATCACCGACAGACGTTGCTTCCACCAAGCTGAAAGAGCTGGGCGTAAGCGTGGCTGACAGTGAGGGAAATATCAGAGATATCAACGATATTTTCGGAGACCTTAACGCCAAGCTTTCAAAGCTCTCAGATGACCAGAAGACCAAGGCACTTAGCGATATTTTCAATAAGACAGACTTATCGTCCGTTAATGCCATGCTTCAAGGCATGAGCGGGTCTTTCAATGACCTGAAAGCTCAGGTAGATAACGCTGACGGAGCGTGTCAGACAATGGCTGACACCATGAATAACAATCTTAAGGGCAAACTTGCTATAATGGACTCTTCCCTTGAATCCCTTGGCATAACTATTTTTGATAAGTTCAGTGCCCCGCTCGAGGACGCCGCCGAAAAAGGCTCAGAGCTTTTCAGTGAACTTACCAAGGATATCAAAGATGGAGACCTCAGTGACGAATTCGACGATATGGGCAATGCCCTTGGAGATTTAGTCGAAACAGGCGCCAAGTTTGCCAAAGGCTCTTTGCCAATCCTCATTGACGGTGTAAAGTTCTTCTGCGAGCATTCTAACCTTGTTATCGGAGGATTGACGGGAATAACGTCGGCAATGGTATCAAAAAAAGCCATAAATAACGTTTCAGACCTCGTAAAGTCATTCAAGAGCCTTACAGGTGCAACAAAAGCAGCTGAAACCGCCCAGCAGGCTTTAAATGCAACTCAAAAAGCGTCGCCGGTAGGAGCAATTGCAGCTATTATAGGTACGGTAGTTGGCGGTATTGTGTCTTATGCAACTTCGGTTGACGACGCCGCTGACTCAACAAAAGTCCTCAATGACGAAGAGCAGGCGTTGGTTGACAGCACGAACGAACTGACAGACTCCATGAAGAAAGCCGCAGATCAGAGAGAAGAAGCCAAGACAGATATAGAAGCCGAGTATAGCAGCTATAAAAGTCTTGCAGATAGAATTTTTGAGCTTTCTGACGCCGAGAGCTTATCTAATGACGAGAAGTTAGAAATGAAAGCCCTCGTCGAACAGCTCAATAGTGCTATGCCTGACCTGAACTTGCAGATTGATGACCAGACAGGCAAGCTGCTGAATAACAGAGACGCCGTATACGAGTGCATTGAGGCGAAGAAAGAACAGCTTCTTGTCGAAGCAGCTCAGAAAGATATGGTCGCTATATCAGAAGACCTCTATAAGGCTGAGCAGAAGCGCAATGACATTGAGAAAGCAATCACGGAAAATCAGCAAGCTCAGGCTAAAGTTCAAGAAATGCTTGATAAAAGAGAAAGCAAGCTTGGAAAAATTGACAGAACAGACAGCACAAAGCAGTGGAAGACCAAGCTTGAAGAGCTGAAGAAAGCTGGAGATGAGCTTCAGAATTCATACTATGATATCAATAGCGAACTGAAACGCTTGGACTCTAACTATGCTGACGCCTCCAAGTACGTTTCTGAGCATTCTTCTGCTCTCGAAGACAATTCAAAGGCCGTAGAGGACAATGCAAAAAAGGTCGATACGATCTATAACCGCACTGTCATGTATAAAGACGGATTACACAAGGTATCGCAAGAAACTGTTGACGCAATAGTTGAGATGAATAAGAGCTATGACGAAGCCGTCCAGAAACGAACGGAAGAATTGCAGAACAATCTTAACCTCTTCGACGAATTCAACGGCGGTGCTGAGATATCTGCAGAACAGCTTATGCAGAATTTGGAATCTAATCTTGACGGCATGGCAAGCTGGTCTGATGATATCAAGACGCTTGCAGACAGAGGCGTGAATAAAGGTCTTATTAAGACCTTGCAGAAAGCAGGTCCGCAATCTGCAAGCAAGATAAAGGCGTTACTTTCCATGTCACAGCCTGAGTTGAAAAAGTACAGTGATATGTGGGAAGAGTGCATGGGTGACTGTAAGAAGATAGCAACATCAGAATTTGACGAGCTCAGGCAGCAGTATGATAATACCATAGAGACGCTTCTGAAACGCGACCAAATAAGTCAGATATCAGATGTATGGGAGCAGACGGGTGCGGCAATGATGTTAGGTATGCAGCAAGGCATACTGTCTGCACAGCAGTCCGTCATTGATACCGCAACAAGTGGAGCGAACGCAGTGCTTACGGCGGTCAAGGGGGTATATGACATACACTCCCCGTCAAAAGCATTTGAGAAAATATCAAAAATGAATGCGCAGGGTGAGATCCAAGGTTGGAAGTCATCAGAGAATGATATTATCAAAGCCTATACCAATACTGGCGACAAGATACTGTCAGAGAATATGCGAAATACATACAGCGATACGAATAGGGTCGCAAGGTCGGTATATAATGGATCATATGCCCACAGTATCACGCAGAAAGCAGCAACAAGCGCCACAGAAAACACGCAGGTCATCCCAACAGTCAGACAAATGCCCGAGACTATTCATAACGTGATAGTATTCCCGAATGGGAAAGTGATTGCAGAGGAAACAGTTCCATTTATAGATGTAATGCTTGGCGAAAGAGCTGCGAGAAAGAAAAGAGGTAGTGCAGTATGACACGACAAATCAGATTTAATGGCAAAAAGTCGTATGAGGATTTTAAAATCAGAATAATCAGTGCAACAGTTGCAGAGCCGAAGAAGCGTGAGATCAAAGTGACTGTACCTTATCGCAACGGCAGTATTGATCTGTCTGACTATGACGGCAATTTTTATTTTGACGACACCGAAGTATCATACAAGATGTTCGTATCTGATACAGAACCTGTCACACTGCTCCGCAGGATTGAGAAGATCAAGAGCTGGTTATGTGAAGCTCCACAGCAGAATATTTATGACAACTATTCCGAGAACTATCATTTTGTCGGCAAGTGTAGAACTGTTGAGACCAGCCTTGGTGAAGATGACATAACAGCTACTCTCGATGTCACTTTCGATGTAGCACCATATAAGGTCTCTGACGACTTTGCAGACACAGCATGGGACACTTTTTCATTCGATGATGATTGCCTCAATCAGATGCCTCTCTCCTGCATAGCACACACAGACGGCTATCATTCCCAGCCGGGGGTACTATACTTCTATTCTTATGCCAAAGATGACATAGTTCCGAGCTTAAGGTATCACAAAAATGCTAACGATAAGGACAAACGAGGATTGACAATGCTTGATCTCAACGGTCATACCCTCACAGAAAACCTATACAAAGAAACTGAATCAACGTTTAGAATGCAAAATTTCGTCGTCAAACCCGGCACAAATGTCTTAGCTCTATACGGATCTGGTTCACTTGAAATCGAACTGGTGGAGGAAATACTATGTTAGTTACACTCGATGATGCAAAGACGCTTCACGATACTGGTTCTGTCAGAACCAACAAGCTGACAGGAACCATCGTCAAAGAAATAAACGCTATTGACATTTTTACGTTCAACATATATCCCGACAACAGCTACTACTCCGATTTAAAGGAACTGACATCGTTGATAAAGGTTTACGATAAGGAAAGCCTGATATTCGATGGCAGAGTACTGACGATATCACCATACATGACTGATAGTGGCGAGATTGGCAAACAAGTTGTCTGCGAGGGCGGTTTGTGTTTTCTGAAAGATAGTGTACCAATTATCAAACAGCTAAAGTGCACAATAAGAGCATATATAGCCACACTACTTTCAGCACACAATAAATCTGTTGAAAGCTTCAAGCAGATACATATTGGCAATATTAACTGTTCACAAGTGCAGCATACATTTAATCCAGGATATGAAGACACGTTCTCAGAATTGACGAAAAACCTGATTTCCGGTGAAGATATCAGAGGTGAAATGAGGGTGCGCATCGGCAAAGGAGGCATTAGATTTTTCGACTTCATAGCAAACGAATTTTCAGAGTTCAGCAATAAAACGATACAACTAGGAAGGAATATGCGATCTATCACGCAGGCGATAGACCCAAGTGAGATCATCACAAGGCTGTATCCGTTAGGTGCTGTCATCAACGATGATACGGGCGAACGTGTGACGCTTTCGGGCGTAACAAAGTATATTGACAACGACCAGCTGATAAAGCGGTACGGAGTACACGCCGGAACTATGATATTCGACAATATCACCACTCCAGGCGCATTGTCTGGAGCTGGCAGAGTATGTGCCGGAGCACTAAAAGCAGCAAAAGTTCAGTATGAGGTATCGGCTATTGACATTGATAAGAAGCTAGACGGCTTTGCAGTTGGCTGCAGGTATCGTGTAGTCAATAGCTACCTTGGCATCGACGAAATATTGAGATGCATTGGCACCAGTATCGACATCAATGACAGATCACAGAATGTGCTGACATTTGGCGACAAGATTGACACGATTAGTGGAATGTCAGCAAGAAAATAGGAGAATGATTATGGCAAAAGCAATTGATATAAGTTTAGAGGTCACACAGGTGGCAACAGCATATACAGGTCGAGACGTCCGACAGGCTATTGTCGACGCATTGAACGCCACACAGAACGCAATCAATGAAATGAATATGCCAGCAGGATCTCAGACCCTTATCGTACCGTCAGAGACGACACTGGCCACAACGACTTTGAACCTGCCGTTCACACCGACTCAGAACACGCAGATCATCTGTAGTCTGCGAGAGGTGTCGGCACCAAAAGTGAGAAGGTTGTGTGTAGAAACATTTTTCACAAGCAACAATTTGATAGTAGCGCTGACGAACGCAGAAAGTGCAAGTGCTACCGTTCCACAAGGTGAGTATATTATTGACTGGATCGTAACAAAGCCATAGAAAGGAGGAATATCAATGCACATAAAAATCAACGAAGACTACAATGTAGTCGTGAACACAGCCCTGCTAGGCTACGTCGGTGAAACGAATGCTAGACCCGTATCGGTCGAGGGCATGGAGATAGACGGTGCAGACCGCTATGTGTTGACTATCGACTATGGTGACGGCACAGTGTATGAGGTCGATATCACAGGCGGACAGTGGACGCCTACGGCTGATATACTGCGGTCAGCGCAGACAGTCAGCTGTCAGATAGCGGCTAAAAAATTAGCAGGCGACGAATATATCCTGCTGAAAAAATCACGAATTTTCCGCCTAAGAATAGGTTCGGCTATCGGCGATAATGCAGTACCGTCACCAAGTGTGGCAGCTGACGCACTGGATAAGATAGATGCCATAGGCAGGCAGGTTGCCGCAGACCGCAAAGCCGCTGAAACCGCCGCAGACACGGCGACAACAGCGGCTGAAAATGCAAAAAAATCTGCCACAAACGCAGGATTGTCAGCCGACACGGCAACGCAGGCGGCGAAACGTGCTGAGACCGCACAGGCATCTGCTGAAACGTCTGCAACACAGGCAGACACCGCCATGCAGGGCGCAGAAAC
>OGLN01000287.1_pt1 | contig 41017 bp, 45 predicted proteins | sample 1572641 | NCBI WGS metagenome assembly OGLN01 (sample SAMEA2581903, study PRJEB24529) | metagenome | biome: Human gut stool | place: China | collected 2011
GCAGTTCAAACGCTCGGCCATGCCCGACGGTCCGAAAGTTGGCATCATCTCCCTCATCTTTAAGTACTAAATATCCATCAGATAGGTTCTTTATTATAATAGGATTACCCCATCTACCATTAGAATACTGTCCTTGAATTGCAAATCTATAAGGCTGACCCCTCTTAAATTGCTTACAGTAAGAACCATTCTTTAGTAAGTATGGAGAATAAGTATATGTACTAATATTCTGAGAATCTTCTATCTCTACATAATCTCTATATCCCCAAGTATAAGATCCATCTGTATCTTCAACTACTACAGAACTAGGAGGAACTTCTCTATCAGTGAAGTAAACATATGTTTCATCACTATAGTAATCCTGCCCAGATCTTTTAAGGATATAGTAAGACTTTATATTAGTATCATTTGAGATACGTATATTCTCAGAATTAGAATAATTTATAGGAATTGTGGCTTGACGTACAGTATCATCACCTAGAGTGACCATAATGGTTACTGATGAAGCTACCTTGTATTGAGATGTAAATCTCCAAATAGAAGTATCTTCAACTCCACTTACATACTCTAACGATACCATATTAGTACCCTCACGAAACTCCTGATATAAATTAATTGATTCTATAGTCTCAATATCACTTGGGATAGTATATCCACCTACAAAGAGAGTTGAGTCTTTAGCTGCCATAGTTGAAACTATAGCTTCTGCATTATTCTTATATAGTAAGGCTGTAGGATCCTCATTGGTTCCAACTAAACCAGTGTCTACCATCTCTACATAGTAAGACATGCTTTTCCATACAAATTCTAAGATATCAGAGATAGAGAATGTTCCATTATTTAATGAGCTAATATTTACATGATAAACATTACTTATATACTCTGAGAGCTCATTAAACTCATTAACTAGCTTAGGATATACTTTAGCATAAGTTGCATCTTGATAAGCTGGAATTGAGCGAATTTGACCTAGTAAATCCTCACGCAACTGATGATAGGACTTGTACTCTGCTGCAGGTTCATTAACCAAATACTCAGGTTTCTGAATCTCATACTCACCTACAATTTTAACAGTAGGAGTAGTATTTAAAGAAGTCCTATGAATTGAGTAAAGCCTCACATACTTATACCTAGGATCTAAGCCTGTCATTCGCACATTGAAGCTATTGTAGCATGTCTCATCAGGCTTAGCTCCCCTATCATTATAAGATATATAATTAAGACTACTAGTATTAGCTATATTAGATTCTATACCATGCCAATCAGTAATGTAAGTAAAGGCATATTGAATAGTACCAGGAGCGAACTCTCCACCAGTATCATTCTTAGTAATATCTATAAAGTTGAATGGTTCAATCTCAGGGGAGAAGTCAAAGTAAGTAGATTCATTCCATTTCTCTACTTCAGGATCATTAGTAAGAATAATCATTCTAGGTTGATTCTTACCATCTGTCCAATATACCTTCTGAGTACTCTCAGATTCATATGAGGGAAGAGTATCTATAAGGTGATCTAAATCAAAGTTTAGATTACCCTCATACATTAGAGTAACAGTCTTTAAATCTCTAATTCTATAGATTCTATCAACTCCTTCATTATCATGAGTAAATAACGCTATTAAATTATTTAAAGATGCATATCCTATACAAGTCCCTTTGAAGGAATCAATAGTATCATTCTCATTAAATTTATCAGAGTAGTATTGGTACTTAATATCATACTTAGGATTTATTTGAGTAATCCCAAGAGGAACTGTTCCTAATCTGTCAATATCTGCAGTAGTATATCCTTTAGGTATTACAGCTGTACTATACTTAGGATCTTGTCCTACATTACCCCAACCACATGTTACCTCTATTTTTGAGAATACTGGATGTTCAGCAATTATCTTATAAGTACCACCTGGTTTATAATCTCCCTCTAAAGTTAATTTATTAAGTAATCTTTCAACGGTAAAGCTTAACTTCTTATTACCTCTCTCATTAGTAATGGAGAGTAATGCACTATCTTCTCTAGCAGTAATTCGTATATTTCTATTCTCATAAGCAAAGTCAGGATTAAACTTAGATATGCTTAAATCCTGTTGCATGCCTCTAATCATAAATTGTGATTGCTTAATTTCCATAGTAATTATCTTTTAAATCAAAAGACCATAAAAATCCTTTAGCTGATTTATAATTAGAAACTCTCCTACAACATTTACTAATATTATGATAAGGAATTTGTACAGTACTTCCAGCTTCTCTAATACTTTCAAACTTACGAATAAAATTTCCATCTAAGTCATACTGATACACAGGCTTCTTAGTTTTTGCACAAGCTTCTAAAAATTTAGCTCTAATCTCAGGATCATGCATTCTTTCTTTAACTCTCATACTTATCTTCTCTCTTGTATCCTTTGAAAGTACCTTACCCTTATGAGTAATACTTGCAATATATTTAGCATGTTCAGAAGCTGCATGAGCTAGCCCACATGTTCCTTCTCCTCCATTAGTTATATTATATGATTTATGAAGATCTTTATAATATTTAATAAAAGCTTTCTCTAAAAGTATAGCAGTTCTTTTGGAAAGATCTCTAAATAGTATCTGATGTTGAATATTCTCCCATCCATACTTTTTTATAGCATTAGTAAAAAATTTATTTCTTTTATATCCTCTACCTTCAGACCACCGTCTTAAAGGATCTTGACTAGTAATACCTATGTAAACTTTACCACTAGGGGATGTATGTCTGTATAAATAATACATAATTAATGTCTAATAAGATGCTCTTGGGCACCATCATTTCTCCATCTATTCTTAAACTCAGTATCTCTTGGAATAAGTACCCTAAAGGAATTAAATAAGGATTCTGCCTTAGATAGATTGAGCTTACGAGAAGAAGTCTCCCATTGTCCAACTGCCCAATAATAATCCTGTTCAACTTTAGAAAATCTTTGAGCATCTAACTTTTCATTCAAGTAAAGAATTCTACAATGCTCTTTCTCAATAAACATTCGTAGAGCTCTTTGAAATACTGGATCATCCGGTATTAAAGGAAATCCATCATTCTCATCTACCGGAATAGCTTTATAAGATAATTCTATCTTACCCTTCTCTCTAGATAAATAGATGTAACTATTATTTACTGTAAAAGTGTAGTCAGCAGATCTTTGTAAATCATGATTACAGATATCATAATTACCAGTAGTTTTTAAATCTCTATAGGCTTCATGAAATGTATCTGTAGCCCATCGTGCAGGTCTACCATTTAAGATTAGTTGATTGCATTCAACATAATCTTCAGGTAGTTTAGCTCTATATTGATCGTATTCTATAACTGCTAACTTATCAATAAAGTTGGCTGGAACACCAACTATTTGTAGGAAATCAATTGTATAATCTATTATAGCTTCAAATGCTATTCCATTAATTAATGGATTTCGATGTAATTGATCTGCAACTACTTTTAAACTAACGTAGCGTTCTGCTGCCATTCTTATAATTATTATATTCAAACGCATCTAACTTTCCTTCAGATGCAGCCTTACTTACTCTTTGTCGTAGAGCTCTATTAGGTTGGAATAAGAAGTAAGATCTATGTTTAAATACAGCCTTAGTCTTTACATACTCAATCTTATAATTGTCGTGCTTCTCTACCTTAATAGTAATCTTCTTCTCTCTAGCTTCTGGACATTCATACCAGAATTTAAGAGTAGCTCCCCAATTAACAGGAGCCTTATATATAAGTTTGCCATTCTCATCAAGCTTAGGTTCTACATAGTATTTCCTAATCTCTAGAAGGCCCATTCTTGAAGGAAACTTTATCTCATCCCCTCTTACTAGAGCTTCTGCTAACTTATCATTTACCTTCCGAACAATGGCATAGAATTGACAATCATTTAGTACATACTTCTTTCCTTGAGGTCTATGCTGTCGGTACCAAGCATATGCTTTCTTTATACTAAAGGAATTAGTAACCTTAAACGTCCTAGATCCTTTAACCTTCTTAATCTCCTTTAAAAATTCACTATATTCCATTATTGTTCTACAGTAGTATTAGGTCTTGTCTTGGGAGCTCTATAAGAACTCATAGGAATTGAAATATCATCAGCAGAGTTATTAGTATCATCAGAAGGAAGATATAGTACTGTAGAGAGCTCCTTAAGAATAAGATCTATAATAGGCTGTACTAGAGCTTGCTCAACTGGGAAGTACATATCTAACTTACCCTCGGTAGATTCTTGAAGGTCAGTAGGATTCTCAAATACCCCCTGAATTCTAAAGTGCTTACCCTTAAGGAAGTCAGCAGTAGAGCTTATATACAACTTATGGTCATAACCAATAGTTGCATAAGGAATCTTAGATAACCATTTATTATGACCAAGATATTTAAATCTATCTGGATTGATAAAAGCTACATCAATATTATCTTCAAAGATTGTTTCGTGAGGATCAGGTACTATAGGAGCACCACAGATAATATCTTTTTTAATCATGGAGTTATAGATAGGAACAGGTACTCCACATATCATACAATCTTCAAATGATACTTTAGAACTATAAGAGACCGAGGTCTCAAGTATAACTCCATGTAAGTTCATTACTGAAGGAATTATAGTATCAAAGGAGAATGTTCTTCTCACATCAGTATTATTATAAGGTAGCTTTAACTGACCTAGTTGTAGTATTTGATAATACTCAAGTGGAACATCTTTCTTTAGCCCCCCATAGCGTTGCTTAGTTAATATAGCTCGGTACTTATTTAATAGGAAAATGATGTGCTCAACCTCATATTTAGAATCATCAGAATCTAATTTCAATTCATCAAATATCATGTAAACGCATTCTCTGTAGGTTTGCATATTTAATTATTATAAATTATTTTATATCCTTTAACATTAGTAGAGATTCCCTTTAAATGTTCTGGAATTCTACTAGGATTAACCCCTATAAATCTAGCTGCTGCAGCAATTGATGGAAAGGCTAACCTCTTATCTTCAGAAGAAATTACTAAGACTTCTCTAAACTTTCTATTTATAAACGGAGTAATCTTAGGTAGTTTCTTATAGGAAAACTGATACCCTTTACAGGTACCAGTCTCCCTATGGTTTAATATTGTAAGTTATTATTTAGAATTAAACCTTTAACATCAGGATGAATAGCTGATGTTCTAACTCTTGAAATAGCACCACATTCACATTGATATACTTGGTACTTATTAGCAGAGGTGTAGTAGAATCCCTTAGCAGTAAGGTGGGGAGATCCACAATTAGGACATATAGGCTCATCACATTCATAGTAAAGAGATAGATTAGGATGATTCTTAATCCAAGGTCTCAATCTAAGATATACTGCTTCAAGAACTTCTACATCCCAATTATTATACTTATACATATAATCTAAGGCTTCCTGCTTACCTTCCATACAGTCCGACCATAATTGGAAGTCAGTCTTTAGCTTAGTATCCATTCCAAGTACACGAGCTAAGAAGTCTAGCTTATTAGAGCTGAATCCAAACTGTCTCTTAGCAATCTCACAAGTATCAATATTTTGATAAGGAGTTACAGGTCTAAGCTGATGAATCAACATACGAGCATTAATTCTAGGTAGATCAAATCTCTTACCATTATGAGTAATTACTATATCTGCTTCATCAAGTAATTTGGAAAGAGAGAGAGTTATTCTCCTATCATCTTGAGATTTAGCCTCATCACTATTCAGAACATCCCCTAGTACCTTATTATCAAATAACCACTTAGCTGACCAACATATCATATACCAGTCATCAATAAGCTTCTCAATTCCTACATCTTGCTTCCATAGGTTAAATACGTAAGCTTTCATAGGAGCTGTTTCAATATCAAGTACTAAGATACGAGGTTCTCTCTTAGTAGGTTTACTACGATTATAAAACTCTTTCTTAGCCTTTAAGATATCAGATGTAGTAGCTTTAAGTCTCTTGCTGAGTGAGCCTTTACCCATTCTAATTAAATAAGGCTTAGCTTCGAACTCATTAATAATTTCTTTAATATTCATAATGCAATTGTTTTAAATGATATAGGTATATACCTATAAACTAAAAATCCCTGCAATATACGAAAAAATTTCCATATTTGCAAGGATTTTTATTGAAAAATAACAATTTCTTATTATTTTAGTAATTATCTATCATCACTCAGATAAATATACTTATTAAGAGCTTGTGCTAAATCATCTAGTACGTTGACTAGACCAGCATATCTCCCAGCTACTAAGTAGCTTTTTAGATACTCATTCTTATTAGCTAAGACTTGAAGTATAGCTTTAGTATCAGAGGAATTTGGAATATTCGGATGTAAGATACCATAACCAGGCCTATTATCATTTATTCCTAGAATATTCTCAGTGATGTCATCAATATACTCTAGTAAGTCATCATTAATCTCATCTATTAATAGATGTAGAGATTTACTATATGTATTCCAATGAATTTCCTTTAATTTAAGATATGAGCCGTAAAGTTCATTTACAAAGGTTATTACCCTATCGAAATCCGTACTTTCCATACTTGATATATAATTACTTCCGACTTTTGTCAACTAGGACTTCTAGAGTGTCATCGTCCATATCTCTAGCATCAAAATAAGCTTCAATGAGTTCTTGTAAGTCAAGGAAATGACATTCTACAGTACCATGTAGATTCTCCTTAACTTTCTCATGTAGCTCATGAGAAGGAGCATGTAAGATTTCTCTATACTCTTCCTCAGAGAGGAAGTGTCCCTCTTCAGCTCTTATTAGTGCTTTATGTGCGACTTCTGCTATCATCCCAACTATCGACTCAGCGGATAGCTTAACGTGCATTGGTTTCTTCATCATAACTGTTCTTCTTTAAAGATTTACGCTTGCAATCTCTACAGCTATGACTTCTCTTAAGGCTCAGGATATCCCCTTTTATTTCCATCAAAGTAGTTAGAACTTCTCTTTGAGTAGACTTAATAATATCAAAGCTATCTTTAATAGTAATTGATAATTCAGCTATCTCTACACAAAGTCCCTCAAGCTCTGATTTATTAGAGGAAAAGGCTTCCTTTATCTTCTGAATAATCTTCATATTAGATATTCTTACTTCTAATATTTAAGAACTCTCGTTTAAGCAAATCTATATCTTCAGTCCCAAGAGAAATACCAAGCAGGGTCGGCTTATTAGGCATTGACCTTATGGTGTCCTTAAGGACATTGGATAATGATTCGATGTCAATATTACCATTGCCATCTGTCAAAGCATCCAACATAATTTTATACTTAGGTTTATTAAGCATATTATTAGCACCATATATTGCCATAGGTGCAAAGTATGGAACTCCAAGATTGGAAGCAATAGTTCTAATCGACGAATTTAATGCGGCTTTAAGAATCTCAATATCATTCATGGTTACTTAATTTTATCTAGTAATTCAGGATGTTGTTCCAAAAGTTCTGCAACTTTCTGAAGCTTCTCAGTCTTATTAGCAATCTCTTGCTTAGCCTTAGCTTTAACATCCTTTAACACTTCTAGTAGCTTTTCTCCAGCTACCTTTCCTTGAGGAGTAAGTATGTATTCACCACTAAACTTACTGCCTAGGAAAGCCATAAACCCTGATTCAAAAAGATTCTTAGCCTCTGTATATTCAGGAGAATTCTCTATTAATTTCTTCTCATCATCCGTCAGGTTAGATGAGTTGATATTGATCTCCTCAAGTAACGAATACTGAGGAGAACCACTTCCCATAGACCTTAGTGCCTCTATTTGCCCCTCAAGCATTTTCAATTGGTTCTCCTTAGTTAATGGACTTTGAAAGCCATTGCCATAAGGAGACCCTGCTTGGTAATTAAACATAATTGTAAAGATTAATTAATACTACGCAGATGGAGTGGAAGTCCCTTTGGTAGAGACTGCATATACAAAGTAACCTCTATTAGAGGCTAGCATCGCAGCAGTAGGGGTAGAATTAATCACATTTTCTGTAACCTTGCATACACAAGGAGGAATTATCATACCAACAATCTTAGTTGAAGTAATATCTTCTACAGTAGGAACCGTAGAACTTTGTACAACAGCTGCATTGCTAGAATGAACTGTAAATGATCTATTCCTGTTAGCTACGTCTGTATAGTTGACCTGTAACGCTAAGTCTACTTTCGTTAAGTAATAAGTTGTCGAATCTAACGTGAACTCACTAGTATAACGAATAGTAGGAATTAATGTAGTTGTAGGAGCTACATCAGTCCTAGCGGGGGTAGGAAGACATACATTGAACTCAACTACTTGGTTCAACGTAGTTCCTTCACCAAAGTTAGTTATTACCGTTCGTTCCATAATTGTCTCAGATTAGATTCAATTACTGAACAGTAGTACTACCACAACCAAAGCCTACATAGGGGCTAGGAGCGGGAACAGCTACCTGCGGATAAGGCGGATAGCAAATTTCCTTGTAGGGAAGTCGGATCTCACCCTCAACCTTATTCCAGGTGTGAGCATCCGTGTATCTCTCAGACTTCAGCATAGCAATCTCTGCAAGCAGAGGCTGCGTAGCTTCAATAGCTGAAACCTTCTTATCAAGATTGATAAGACCCTGAGCTAGCTTGTCACTATACTCACCAAGTCTCCGGTCAGCTCTATTCGACTGAGTGATGATTTCTTTGTATAACTCTATGCCAACATTGTCAGCATATTTTTCAGCTGCTAGATTAGCAGCAGCGGCTTGGTATGCAGATACCAATTCAGCCTGCCCGTTGCAGTTTCCTCTCCCACCGAAGAGTCCACCAAACAACCCATTTCCACAACCGCCGTTACCAAGTAACCAGCCTGCGGTACCTATAATGCCGAGAGTTAGACCAGCATTACCAACGCCTTTAGAAGCAAATTCTGCCATAATTAGTGAAAGTTTTAAAAGTTAATTGAACTAAATATATTATTTGCGCAAATATATGTAATAGGACTACTGCCCGTAGACAGTAGCCCAATATTACCTTAATCAACTTTCACTAACTCTTATATATAGACGACTATAGTAAAATTGCCCTAATTACTATAATCTAATTAAGCCAGAAATAGATCTAGCTTACCCTTTAGAGCGGTAAGGATTGCCCCATCCGTGCCATGCTCACAAAGAATTAACAGCTGCTTCTCCGAAGCCTGCGGAGAGGTAGCCTCACCACGATAGAAGAACGCCAAGTCAATCGTATCATACGTAGAAGCAGGATTAACCATATACTCCGTAGTAATGTTATACGGATAGTTATTCATGCGGTAGAAGTCACCAATCTCACCATGATAGAAGTATTCAAGATCAGCTGCAACTTTACCATATCCATGGCCAAGGCTACCACCCGTTACTTCTACATAACTACCCTGAGCATTAGGAACAAGCCAATCAAAGCTTTCCCCATATACATTACCAGTAGACGTAATATCTACAGTGGGCTTCGGTATGATATCGAAGTTATAATTACGAAGCTGTACTTTACCTACAATCCAAGGTTTGAGGTTAAAGTCTACTTCCTTAATCAAAATTATATTAGCAGTACCACCAGTTTCACCAACTGCCTCAAGTACCGGCCAATCAATATGATTAAATTTCTTACCAGCTACGCCATACATCTTATTAATCTGAGCAGCTAGCCCATCAGTAACCTCCTTCGAAAGAGTTGCAGCTTCAGTTGCAGAGCTCGTAGTTACCGATACAATACCAGTCATCTGATCCTCCTGCGAGCCAGACATTACTTCTCGAATCATTACAATCATCGAGTACTCCGTATTAGGAGCCAAGGCAGCAGGGTCTACAGTAACCTTTACAGTACGTCTCGTAGGAGCTTCATAAGCAGCCGTTCGATAATCACGTACTCTACCTTTCTTAATATAATCAGATTTAACTATCTGCCCCTCAGCATTCTTATATTGAATATAAAAATCTTCAGTATCAGCAGTAGCAACTGTATTAGTCTTTACATCAATTACCTTGATATCAGCAGCATTAGCTACAGGTGCAACGATAACCTGACGTACAGCATTTTCACTAAAATTTGCCATATTTATAAAATGTTAAAATTATTCAGCTCTTTGGTTCATAGTAACCTGAGTGCTTAAACTATTCTCCTTATAATCACGAGTAGCCAATTCAACGGCTCTATTTATGATTAGTTCCCATAAAGAGGGAGATATCTGCTCTCCTATACCTTCTTCACCATCTACATTATTGGACTTAACTCCCATTATAGAGAGGTCTAGTTCTTTATATACAGAACCTTCTTCATCCAAATTTACTAATACTACAGGTTCTGGTTCTTTCAGATAGGTAATTACGTAATGATCTAATCTCTCTTTAGAGTTCATTACTAGAGTGATATGTCTATCATGAGAAGCAGCATCATTTATGAGAGTTCTATCAATTCTCCAAACTCGTGTATCTGAAGGTCTCCTAAATGGGTTACCACTTAATCGAGTCCATTCATCTAAATTAATTGGCTTTACTTGACAAAAAGTATTACCATTATCAGAAGTTTTGTAAGCATACTCAGATAAGGTTTCTAGAACTGCTGCAGGTACTTTAAAACTATATTGAATAAAGTTCCCGAAGAAGGGAATAGATACCTCAGCTCCAGTAACAGATAAATCCTCAGTTATAATGTATCTAGTAATAAGTGACTTTACAGATTCTTCACTATCTATAGAAGCTCCTCCTACTGATCCTTTATAAATACCTGAGATTATTTCTCTATGAGCCTGAGTAAAGAATAATGATATTTCGTATGGATTGAGACCGGGAGCAGCCGCACTTAATATATTATCATAGTGTAGATTAAACTTTTGAATTAATTCAGCTGCGGTCATATTCATTATTTTTTAGAAGCTTTAATCTTAGCCTCAAGCATAAGCTTATACTCCTGGTTTTTGACAGCGTTGATGTACCTAGCTGCATTTGTAAAAGTCGGATCCTCTAGCCCATCAGCAAGAGGTGTATTATCTGCCTTAAAGTAAAGATCACCTCTCTTCTTAATTAAGCCATATACAATAGCCTCCTTAATCATTACCTTAGTATCAAGGTAGGGATCCTGTAGAATGCTAATAAACGTCTTAGGATTAGCCTGCATTTCCTTGAATGCCTGAGCTTGTAGCCAAGATTCAGTACTATTCTCAGATACAGGTTTACCAGTAAGTGTCTCAACTACCATTCTCAATACGGGCTTATTATTAAGCACTTTACCAAGTTCAAATGAAGCCTGCATAGCAGCATTCATCTCATTATTGATCGTCTTAATCTCTTCACCTTCTCTAATTAATACATACCTGTAAGTCTCCTTCGGATGAGATTTCATCTCCTCGATGCTAGGAGCTATAGTTTCTGAATTAGCTAAGAGGATCTTATACTTGATATACTCTTCAGGATTAGATAAATCTAGTCGAGTATCTGACTTAGTAAGTCGAACAGTAGCATTGTCTGACTCCCAATAGTTATTATCTTTAAGATATATAGAAAGTGCATTGTCTTCGAGTCCCATTGCTTTCTCTAAGAACCGCTTCTCAGCCTTAGTTAGAGCATTCTTATAAGAACCTGATTTAAGAAGTGGTAGCGTATATATTTTCACTGCTGTCTCAGCCATGCCTCCGTAAAGTGCATGATTGGGCTTGTCAATATTACCTGATGGTTTCAATATACATCTTACAATAACTTTCTCGTTACGTAAGCAATTAATCAAAGGTTCATCCTCTACTACTGATGGTGTAGCAACTTTCTTACCCTTACTTGTCCTATCTACTTTAGGAACTTCAACTTTCTCAACTTCTACAGCTGACGTGTCAACATCAACCTCACCAATATTTGCAAAATCTTCCATAAAAACTTCTCCTTAATTTTTATATATAGGTAGGGGAATTACCCCCTACCTATTGATTATTTATTCCTCAGTTAGAATATTCGGAATGATACTCATCGTACGAGTCGGGTCAAGGATGAATACACCCAGGACAGCCATCTTATGAATCTGAGCCGAGTCTTCAGCAAACGACATGTACGGGTTATTCATCTGACCCGTGAACGGGTTTCTCACATTTAAATGTTGCTATTACATCGTTTCCATGTAATATCTCTATGTTTCCATAGAGTTCAGACTATATCTTCACCTACCTAAGTAGGGCAAGGCATTTCGGAACCACTTAGTTCCTACTCCCAAATGGGATAGTCGTTGAACCTTTAATTATAAATATCTTTATAATTACTTGGCTGCTGATTATCCAATCTTTCACACTGTTTCCTTTTATGAACTATATTTTTAAGAGATTGATAAGAAATGTTAAATAACTTAGAAATTTGATTTAAAGAATAATGCTCTCTTAAATAATCAATTTGAGATATTTGAAAGTCTGTTAGTAAAGTAACTCTCGGAATATCCTTACAAATTTTGCGATTACCATATTTAAAAGAGTGAATAACATTTTCTCTAGCAGTAACCCATTCTAAATTTTCAACGCTATTGTTAGTCCTATTACCATCAATATGATTTACATGAGGTTTATTATCAGGATTTTCAATAAATGCAAGAGCAACTAATCTATGAATTGGTAGGTTCGTATAAGATCCATCTGCTTTCTTAACATTTATTCTACAATAACCATCTTTATCTTTAAAGAAGTCTGATTGAATACGACCTCTTTCTTTGCCATTAGGCAATCTCTTAATTCTACCCTTAGAGCTAATCAACATATAAGGATTAAACTCAATAGGTTTCCAAAGTTCTGTATTATCCATATTTAAATGTTTGATAATTAAAAGGCGGTGAAAGCTCTAAGGAACTTCCAGCAATTAACCTTGTTTTCAAGCCTCTCTTCTGTTCCTGGGTCAGGCTTGTGGGAACTGAGAATGTGTAAAGGCTTACGCCGCTAATCCCCACATATAACCCCTATATTCCTCTTTGCCACGAACCTTTGCAAGCTGAATATTAGGCTCCTCAGTCGTACCAATGCTCAGGATATCGTAACGATACGATTCAGCAACACCTCCCATCGGGTGCAGAATCTTATTACGTACCGGATCATCATATAGAGGATCTACATCAATCTTAACAATAACACCATTCGGTGCCTTGTACTCCGTGAACTGGAAGCCAGCCGACAGAGCATTCTCATGCAGCTTACTCGTAGTCTTCGATATAATAGCAGGATTAGCTGCATTACCACCGAGATACTGGAATACCGACCAGCCGGATACTACATCAAGTACAGCCTTATGGAACTGAACAGCACCACGAGAGCCAGTCTTGATAATAAACGTACGATCTGCATAGTCAAGCTTCGATTCCGAAAGTTCGAATAGTGCATCTTCAAGGGTCTTAAGGCTAAACTTCGTGTAATAACGAGTATTACCAACCGACATCTGAGCGCGAATACCATCACCCATCTTGATGACATTACCCGACTTACCAAAGTTCAGATACTCACCATTCTTATTACGGTTCGAGCGACCAAACATTATAATGTTCGACTTGTACTCCGAGAAGGTTTCCTCAACCTTATAGTCTACATGGTGCATCCACGTATTAGCAACCTGCTTCTGACCAGCCTTATCAACGAAGGGAATGCCAACTGCAAGTTTCTTATCAAGGATATTTCCAGGTACTTTAGTCTGAATACGAATGTGCGACCATTCATTGCGCATTGCAGTAGCACTGGTATAGCGAACATCACCAACTTCCAGTGACATCGTATCTTCAACAGGAGCGTACTCCCAGCTGAATCTCTTACCAGCAGACAGCTGCGAGTAAGGCATACCATCGAGAATACCACCCATCAGCTCAACCGTATAAACTGCATTCGAGCCTTCCATACGAGGCTGGCCAAGAATACGCAGCGGATAAACTTCATTAAGTTCACCTACGATTACCTCACCATCTGCAAACCAATCTTCACCAAATACAAGTTTGAACGGAGCACCATTCTCTCCTGCATTGCCAGATGTGATAGGAGTGTCATTCATATCACGAGCCTCAATCAGCGGAATGTTTCGCCGCGAGCTACCAATTACATCCCACGTATATTCATCATCAGTCTCGAAATACTTCGTGGGGAACTGCTGCAGATAACTATCAAGGCACTTGCCACGATGCTGAGCCAGCATCTGAACCATAATGTTCGTCGCCTTCTGAGGTGCACGACCAAAAATTGCCCCGATATGGTTATCCCTAGTTAGGCCCTTCCACGAGGTAAAGGCCTTCATTTGAAATTTACCTAATTGCATAATTTATTAAAATTTAATTACCAAGATGAGCCAATTGCATCAACGATGTCAAAGGAGTCCTCCTCTGGCTTTTGATTGAAATCGACGCTACCATCATCCATTCTTCTTGTATTATTCAAGGTGTGCTCTAATTCTCTTATAGCACTCTTTTTAGCAGTCTTTAACTTCTGGTTAACAAGCTTATCAATATTCTTAAATCCATCAGTTATAGTATACATAAGAGATAAGTAATAGTGAGCATCCAAGTTATTATCTCTAATATACTTCTGTATAGGTGTTAGTAGCTCACCCTCCTCACTCTTATATGTTACTTTAGTCATATTATTAAATACTTTCTCTCGTGTCATCTTATCTAAAGATAGTCCATCAAAAGGCTTATCAGTATTTAATACCCTTTCCTTGAATTCCTTAAGTTCCTTCTCCCTAGCTTTACGGGCTTTTTCAGCTTCATCCTTACGAGCCTCTACTAGGTCAGTATACTTTTCTTTATAAAAATCAATGCAACTCTCTAAGGCAGCCTTAGCATCTTCCAAGTCAGTGCCTGCATTAATAGAGCGTTCCATTTCTCGCTGAGCACGTTCAGCTTTAAATCCTCTATTTAAGAAGTCATTATAAATTAACTTCTTTCTAAGACTCTCAGCTTCTTCATTATCAGCTTCAATATCTTCTTCCTTTATGCTAGCTAAATAATTAATGGTTCCTTCATAATGTTGAATTTCATCAGGAGTAACCCCTATATTCAACATTTCCTTGAGCTTACGCTGTTCTGCATCAAGTCCAGCTTCAATCTGCTTCTTAATAGCAGCTGCAAAGCCTTCACCATCTTTAATAGCAGCAATATCGTCTTCACTCAAGTCTGGGAAAATGCCATCTTCATAACAAGCTTTTGCGACGGAAGCAAGTATTGGTGTGTCATTAGGAGAAGTTTTATCGCCAGCTTTAGTAGTGGCATCTTCCCCGCTTGAGCTTTCAGGATCCTCTTCCTCTTCGGTAGATTCTCCCTCATCAGTACTTCCGCTCTCCTGCTTCTCCTCAGAGCTCTTTGGATTTCCAAAGATCCCATCTGGATCCACATCTGCACCTTTGTCATCAGGAGGAGTCTCAGCTTTACTTATAGGAGTAAACTCTAAGTCATCCTCTTTAATATCAATATCAATAACCCCATCTGAGAGATTATTGAGTAAATCCATAGATAATTCTTCCATAACTTCTCCAAAATTTTTATTAATTTAATTACTAAATTACATAGATTAGTACAAATATATGAAAATTATTTCATATATAAAACTACTTTTGAATATTAGTAATAAATTAATCTAATAATTACAACATTATATCCTAGTTATTTAATAGTGATCCAAATAGCTTCTCCCTTCTTATCAGCTTCCTCAATTTTATCAAGTAACTTCAAGAATGTATCTTTACTATTATTAACTCTACCAATAGCATTGTTCACACCTACTAAGATACACCCAGCAGAATCTGCTGCAGTATTACCCCAGTGTATTAATACACCTGTAAATGATGGAACATTTTCTAATAGGGGCATCTTACGATTGTTTACTTTAGGGCTAAATTTAGGAGAATAGGCTAGGGTAATCTTATACCTACCATTCGGTATAGCTGTCTCAGAGTATACTTTCGTCTCCCCATTATCAAAGATGCCATTCTTATTAACATCCCTATCCCTATCTTCTAAAGTATCACACTCGTATATATTATTGACAAAAAGTTTACCTATAGTATAAGTATCTTTTCTAGCAACTCTATTTACTAATATTTCCATATTTAAGGTAATTTAATTCTATCAGGACAATCCTCCTTATTACAAGTCCATTCTTTTACTTCCTTTAAGTCTTGTGCCATCTCATCGGCATGCTTCTTAACCTCTTCACTATTCTTCTTAACAAAAGCTATTTCATCTCGATAGTAATCTTTCATACTCTTTAAAGCTTCTATCTCAACAATTGAGGCATTAGCATTAGAAGTTCTTTTCCCACCTAAAGTCCATGAAACGATACCTGTAATAATATTAGAAATCCCTATTACTCCTAAAAAAGCTATCCAATCCATTAGTCAATTACTTGTATAAATCTCTGCGCCTCAGAGTTCGAGTAGGGATTCTCTTCAACTACATCCATAATTAAAACCTTATGTTTACGCTGGAACCATCTACCTATAAAGCATTTCTTTGGAGGCTTAATAGTCTCCTTCTTCATATGTCCCACTACAGATAATTCACTAGTAAACTTAGGCTTAACAGCTACCATGTTAGGGTACTCAAGCCCCAAATTAAGAGAATACCACTTATCCTTGATAACAGTATCAAGTTTAAAATCGGGCTTTGCAAATATGGTATCCCCTGGGATATAAACAGTATCAGCTTTAGTCATAGTACTTAGTCTGTACTGTAACCAAGCTACATCTTTATCCCTAATCTTCAGCTTCTTCTGAACATTTAATAACTTAATGTTAATAGAGTCCTTACTATCTTTTAACTCATCTATAGTAAATTTAAATGCTCTAAGCTCATTATTCAGAGAGTCCCTCTCTGCTGCATACGCCTTTTGATTGACATATGCAACAGAGACCTGCTCTCTTAAATCCTGAATTTTATTAAACATTCCGAAGCATAGTCCACCTAAAGCTGAGATTATTAATGCTTGTATAAACCATGCTTTGATTCTCATAAATATTAAGCATTAGCTGAGAGATCATATATCACAAAAAAGAATGAGCTAGATCCCAGCATAGATGGAGTTTCATAAGTACCATCTCCAAATCTCATCCATATTTCAAATGAGTTCTCAATATTAGACTTATTAACAACATTGGGTATAAATGGGGCTTTAGTTCCACTCACATTAGATCCCTTAGTTGTAATAGTACCAGTGCAATGTACTAAGTAGTACCCTATTTTTGGAGGATTAAATCCAGTTATTGTAAACAGAGCAGACTTATTACTTTTCTGATCTGTAGTCTGGGAAATAGTTAAATTTACACCACTACGTGTTATCTTACCCAAAAAATCTGAAAAATACATCCTGCCATCACTTTCAACTTGTACCTGTCCCATAGCTAAAACATTGTTAGGTACCTCATATTCAGCACCCTTAAATTCAGCATGGGCTTCCCAATCTCTTATAGTATAAAGATCTACTACTAATCTAAAATCTGAAGAATTTCTAATAGATACTGTACCATTCCAGTAACCAACTTTATTTGCAGAAGGGATAAATGAATATTCCATAGTAGCACCTGGAGAAAGAAGTACATAAGAGACTATTTTATCAGAATTATACCCATTTGTATCTGTTGCTGCAGCTTTGCAAGATAAAGTAGTTTTCCTAAAATATACACCAATATTCACAGGGTCTGGATCATTAAAAATAACCTTTATGTCATATTTCGAATTATTTATAACAGCTCCATTATATCTCTTATTTACAACAAAGTTAAATCTAGAAGCAGGGAATGATAAAGTAACTTCACCAATAAAATTTGCTGCCTCACTTCTATAAATCTCAGCATATAAGTCCGTAACAGTTATGTGCTTACTGCTACTACTTACTTCATACCTTACATACTCCTGAATAAGAGAATTTGTAATCTCTATATTATTACATACTACCTTTCCATCAGCATAGAATCTAATCTTACCATTAGCTAAAAATCCATCTCCAGTCTTAAAATTAAAGGCTATATTAGGAGTAAATTCTGCATCTGGCCCCATAGGAGTAGTAGGATCAAATCTTTCAAATGCAGTGCTAGCATCTCCTTGTACATCTGTACCTTGTTGACTATATACCCATTCCTCCCAGAATACAGCTGAGCCTACTAGAGCAGTTCCAAATACACCTATATTAGCATATATAGCATCAAAGGACTCCATAAGTATCCAACTATGAGTACCTCCCTCTCCAGCATCCTCATGAGGAGTTTTCTTTACCTGTTGACTAGCATCCCAACTCATTATAGTATTTAACACATAGTAATTATTATCACCTGTATCAAATACATATGGAGCCTTCTCGGATGTAGTAGTGTAGATAGTATCTGCAGAATACACACCTGCTGGATATACAATCTGACCTTTAGCACCTGGAGAACCTGGCATTCCATCAAGGCCATTAATACCTTGTAGACGAGCTGGAGTTGACCATGATCCCTCTAACTCTCCATAATTACCCTCATTAGGATCATAATTCTTTATTCTAGCTTGAATAAACCATATGTATATATTATCTCCATCAACTTCTGTTGGAACTTCTATCTCCCATCCCTCTGGGAGCCTATTCTTACCAGGATTTTGAGTACCAGTAGGAGTATTTTGAGTACCAAGACAATACCTTATTTCATAGGATACTCCTGGAACTCCCGATACTCCACTGGGGCCAGCAGGGCCTGGAGCACCAGCAGGGCCAGTCTCTCCTTGTATACCAGGAGCACCACTAATACATACTGGCTCACTCCAAGTTCCTCTTAGAGTATCATCAGGTGTAATAGTAGCTCTAGTCATCCATAGATATTGATTAGCTCCCTTTTCAGGAGGAATAGTATCCCAAGTAGTACTCCCAATGCTAGGATTACGAGAGTTTATATTAATAGCTGGAGCAGATGTATTACTATCATTTACACTCCATCTTAACTCAATATAATCTCCATCTATGCCAGGAGTTCCTTGTTCACCATTAATTCTAACAGGAGTTGTCCAATGGTCATCTTGATTAGGAAGCAAGTTACCACTAGCATCCTTATTAGCTTTAGACATCCATAGATACTCACCATTACCAATAGTAGGAGGAGCATCAGACCAACCAGGTGGATTATCTACATCTTTGTCAATAGCAGGAGGGACAGTAGGACTATTATTCTTCCTATACTTAAAGTCAGTATAAGCACCATCTGCACCATCTTCACCAGTTACTTGAACAGGATCTGACCACGGTAACTGCGCTGTATTATTAGAGATAGTAGCTGTAGACATCCACCATCTACCAGCACCACCAGGAGCATCACCCCATCCTTCACTAGTAGGTATAGGACTAGTCGAAGTGGGAGCATTAGGCTTTTCACCACTCTGCTTAAATACAAATGATGTATAGCTAGCTGCTACTCCATCCTTACCATTAATCTGAAGTACCTCACCCCAAGTTAAGATAAGCCCAGTATCACCACTAGTATTACCTATGCACTCCCACCAATTACCATCACTATTAGGATAGGGCTTCCAGTCACCTTGTAAAGATATCTCTGCAGGGTCTGTAAATGTGGGCTTATCAGGCTTATTTTCAGCCTTACAGTAAGCATAAGTATTATAATTAGGTAACTTAGGAGTTTCCCCTGCAGGGCCAGGTGTACCAGTCATTAAGAAGGGGCCTTGCCAAGTTCCAACAAGACTACCAGCTGCTGTTACTACAGCAGTTATAGTCCATAGAGCTTCTCCCTCATTCCATTCAGGAGCTACAGTTTCCCAAAGAGATCCTGGATTAATATTATCAGGTACAAATTGAGGCTTTATAGAGGAAGAGCTAGTCTTTTGATATAGAATTCTAATAGAATTACCACTAGACCCATCAGAACCATTTGAGCCATCCTGACCAGTTAACCTAATAGGATTAGACCAAGTACCATCTAATACACCTTGACTAAACTTACCTATAATCATCCATAGATAAGTTCCTTTAGGATTATCAGGTACTATATCAGTCCATGCTTCTCCAGGATCAGTATTACTCTTATCTACAGCAGGAGCTGTATTAGGGTCATTAGTTATAGCATACTTAAAGTTATAGTAATCAGAAGCTACTCCATCTTCTCCAGTAGCTTTTACTGGAACTGACCAAGATGTCACTCTATTAGTAGCACCTTCTACATTGCCAGCAGACATCCACCAAATTCCATTAGAATCAGGTGCAGTTACCCACGAATTTCCATTATCTGTAAACGGAGGTAAAGACTCACTTTGAGGAATTCTAGGCTCAGTATTACCCTTATAGAATGCAAATATAGTATAATTAGGAGGAGTTCCTGCAGGCCCATCAAGTGAGTACCTGGCCCACATAGCAGGTGCAGAAAATTCTCCCCATACTCCATTTACTTTAGTACGCTCAGCTACATACTCGAATCTTAGATTACTATCTACACCAGTAGCATCATCTGTCCAAGTCTGGTTATCAGAAGTCTCTTCAGGTGTAGGAACATAATCATCTACTTGTTTCGAGGGGGGAGTAGCAGGGGCCGATTCAACAGTCTTTCTGGCAAATATAAATTCTATATCCTTACCATCTTTACCATTAGCTCCATCATATGAATATCTAGCCCAGATACTAGGCTCAGAGAATACACTCCACACATTGTGAACCTTAATTCTCTTAGATACCCATTCATATCTATAAACATTGTCTACCCCTGTAGGATCATCTGTCCAAGGAGCAGGAGGATTGTCATAAGGAGGATCTACAGGTACAGGAGGAACACCAGTAGGATCACTGGTTTCAGTGCGAGTAAATATATACTCAACTCCTTCACCATCCTCACCAGGGATACCTTGTGCACCATCACTACCGGGGGCACCAGGCTGACCAGGTTCTCCCTTATCACCTTTAGGTAGGTCAAAGCTGAATTTAAAGGTATTCCCATCAAGTACCACATTAGCATCGGCAGATGCTGTGGATACTACATTCTCTACTATAGCAGTAAAGTTGCCAGGGTCACTTCCACCACCTCCAGCACCTCCTACTCTTACCCACTCTTCATGGCCCTCTCTACAATCGAAAGCTAACAACTCCCATAGAGGATCCTTAGTGTCAGTAGGGTGCAACCATAATGAATTAATTTCAAATTCATCACGAGGCGGTTGTTCTGTACCTACCCAAACTTTTCCTATTCCATTAATATAATGATACATAATTATTATTTACTTTTAAAGTAATCTACAGTGACATAGTAATAATTATCCAGCGGATTTGTTATAGTGGTCTTCTTATGTGAAGTAATCGCAGGTTGTGTTTGATCTCCTTCTCTAATATATATTAGTACTCCACCTGGATTACCAAGATTAATAGTAGTAATCCCAGGAGACCATATTTCAATAATATCTGAGGCATTATGAGAATCACTACTTACAGAGGGTAGATCTATAGTTATTGTGGAACTAGTTACTTTATATTTTTTATTCCAAGATACTGTACCAGTTGAACCACTTAATATATATAATGATTTCTGAGAGGTAAGAGCATCTCTTAGTGTACTTAAAGGATACTCAATTCCATTATTTCTTATATATTCAACTAACTCAGCATCTGTATTCTCAGTGAATTCGGTAGACACTGCACCCTCCTCAACAGTTATCATATATAAAGTCCTTGTACTAGTATCTAATATAAATCCTATCATTGAATCTATTTCATAGCTATAACTAACTAGTCCCAAAGCGTCCTGATAAGAAATTACTCTAGCTTCCCCATTTGATATATGACCCCATACTAGTTTAATAGCTCTCATTAGAGAATCAGTAGGTTCAATATTATATCCTTGCCCTGAGGTTAATGCAGTCCATCCAGTCATTTTAGCATCCAAAGGATTAGAAGTACTTCCACCTCCACCTAGATCAGCAACATTAATTTCTTTAGTCCAAAATCCTTGAGCTTTCAAATGTGCATATGCTACCAACTCATTGTCTATAATAGTTAAAGTCTGATTGAAGTTTTTATTAGTAAATACTCCAAATCCAATTTTATTAGGCCCAAAGTATACTCCAGCAGTTGAAGTCCCATCTATAACTTCAAAAATAATTACGTTTATTGGATTATCAGTACTCTCACCAATATAGGATGTAAAGTTCTTTATTCTATGTCCAGGATTATCTCCAGCTAATCTAGCTAATGATGTGAGAGCCTGTAAGATACTTTGAGTATTTGTTAAATTCTCAGGAATTACAGATGAACCAGTGTTAGTATATTTACTAATCTTAGCATCTTGAGGATCACCACTTGTAGGAGCTAAATTAGCTATTTGCTGAGCAGTTACTTTCTCAGTAGCAGATACTTGAAACTCTTCGTTACCAGTAGCTGAGGACTTCTTTGTTAATTGTGATATATCTATAAATTCAGGCATATAAATTAATTTTTAGGATACCCAGCAATAGCATTACCAAACGATCTCACAGTTCCACTATTACCAAAGGTAGCTATAACAAGGTTATCAGTTAGTTGAGTTACAGTTAAATAATCAGTATTATTTGGCCCTGAGGCATAACACTGCCATGTTAACATCTTCTGTCGTTGTTGGCCAGTATAATTATCATCTGATGTTATCTTTGCTGCGAATGTACCTGGAATATAACTATCATTATACTCAACATATAGATGATCCCCACTACCATCATTCCAAGGTAATGTTATTGTTCGTACACTCATAATAATCTAAATTTTATAAAGGGGAGAGAGGCAAGCCCCCCCCTTACTACTAGGATATACTAAACGTAGTATTTGTAGTTACATTGATAGTAACTTCAGTACCATCCTGAGGTACTTCAATTGCAGTCTCGCTCAGGTTAATATAAGCATCTCCAGCAGCCTGCTTTAAAGTAATAGTCTTAGTTTGTGCACCATTAGCAGTTACAGTAATTTGCTGTGTACGTTCAGACGTAGTACCATTTGAGGAAGCAGTTAAGGTGAGTGTAAATACATATTTAGCTTTAGCTCCAGGGTCACCTGTAATAGAAGCCCCATTCGTCGTATTAACTCCACTAGCTGTATATTTTATAGTAGATATATCAGCGGTAATTATAGAACCCCCCCCCTTTGTAAAGGTGAGTTTACTTGAATTGGACGTACCAGTAATAGTAACATTGCCACCAGTCTTGACCACAGACATTTCTGTCCCCTCATCAAATGTTACAAATTCTGGTGCTGCAACTAAAGTAGCAGTATACGTTTTGTTAGGAGTTACCCCAGTAGCAGTAACTGTATAAGTATCAGTTTGTGCTACACGATTACCAAGATTAGCAGTCTTAGCTTTAACCTTAAGTGGGGTATTACCAGAACCACCTTCAGGAGTGGTTGAGGTATAAGTTTTAGTAATGCTTGCCATTTAAGTATGAAATTTAAGTTATTATAAATGTAGTATTAGTGTGTATTTGATTGGTATCCTCCCAGTTGTTAAACTCATTTAGGAATATATATTCTTTCTCAATATTAAGATATTTATTGTCATCTCTAGGCCATATAATATTGCCATTATAGATTACTCTCTTAATAAGTGGATTACTACTAATATCAGTCTTATACCCACTTTTAAATCCGTCATATATTCCTATAGTATTACCATAAGATGATACTATTAAATCAGTTGATTCAATCCCTGGCCAGAGTATTTTACCATTGTACACAACTCTTTTGATATTCTGAATATAAGGGCTTGATACTATTCGTCCACATATAATACATCGAATAATATCTGAGATTCCTTCACCATCTTTAGGTGCTATAACCTTACCATTATAACAGATTTTCTTAATCTTTAATGCCATAAGGATTTGATTTAAAAGATATTCTTATATCTTGATTAGTTCAATTACTTGCATAAATCCTCTTAGTGGAAGGAGTAGGTGGAGTAGGAGTATCTTCTAGTTCTATATATATAACATCATCCTGAACCATAGGAGCTGTTCCATATACTACCTCTACACCTCTTACAGTGGATGACTGCATCCACTCTCCAAACTCTCCAGTACCTGAGATTATATCCCATGTATTACTGAATTTATTATAGGCTCTAAGCTCCCATAATTGATTCTCTTCTCTCTTAGTAGTAGGCTTTAACCATACTACATTATGAGCAGGTTTAGGGGGAGGAGTACTCCCTACCCAAACCTGTCCATTACCAGTTCTATATTGATACATTTGAACTTATATTAGTCTACACATTTATACTAGACAACGATCTTGTCTCTGGATTATATGTAATATATTCTATAGTATAAGAGCCTTCAGAAATAGTAGGATTAACAAACTTTATCTCAGTTGCAGATGTAGATGCTCTAGTAAACATTACATTACTATATTGGCTATTAGTATCCGTAGTAGTTAGAATTATAGCAGAGGATCTTTTTATTCCCTGCCCAGCTACACTACTAACAGTTGTTCCTAGCTGAGAATAAGGAAGATTCATAATTCTACTATCTAGACTATCTTTACCTATTTGTATATTAGCTATAGTAAACTTCCTAGTTGAAGCATCATATGATAACCTCTCAACTGTAGATGAATTTAGCCAACCATACCATATGTAGTTATCATTTTCAGTAGATGTTCTAAAACAAGGTACTGGAGATTTAGTTCCATCTGGGTCTAAAATAACAATTATAGAAGAGGACTTAATAGAACCATTTTCATTTGCTGATAGTTCTACATTTATATCAGAACGTGATATAAATAAAGTCCTGTTAGTCATATCTGCCATCCACTTATTAAGTTCAGTCTTAGTTAGAGTACCTCCAGCAGATGAATATTCACCATAGAATAATGCATTATTATTTAATGCATCAATCTTATTATTTAAATTCTGATTAAGGTTAATCCAAGTTGTACCTGACCATCTAAAAGTGTCACCGTTTACAGCATTACCATCTGCACCAATAATGATGTAAATCTTATCTTTCTCTGGATCTACAATAGTCCAATCTTCTTTAGAAGTATTGGCATTTACATGCAATATCTTTTTATTATACTTAGATTTAAATGGCTCTACAGTAGCAGTACATACCCATTTTGTATTAGCAGGGTAATTTAAAATTGCATCTTCTTCAGCTACATCTATAATGTTAGGAGTAAAACCATTAAGATCTACTACATCATCAACATATGATGGGAGCTGTGCAGCAGGAACTAGTCCATTTACTAAATCAGCTTTCCTCTTTAAAAGATTATTTGCACCATAGGTGGAAAGAGCAGTATCCGAGTCTCCTACCCCATCTATAGTATCATCAATTTTTCTAAAGTTATCAAAAATAGGCTCATGTAGCTTCGCTTTGCCATCTACATTACTAAATGTAAATTTAATAAAACTTGTATCATTAACTTGTCCATAAAAGGACAAAATATTTTCATCACCAAGTGCTTTAATAAAGATAAGAGATATCCCCTCTTCACCCATTCTTATTGTATCTACCTTTTGGAGGTCTTCCCATTTAAAATCTTCATCATAATCTGAACCTATATCTAGTACACTTACACTATCAGTAGAATCCCCACCACTATTGTTATTAGATAAACTCTCAAGAAGTTCAGCCTGTTGAAAATTAGTTAAATTGTAACCCTTTCTTAATTGCTTTATAGCATCACTCAATTTCATTTTAAAACATTATTAAATTAAAAGGGGGAAGTTGTGAACCCCCCCCTAACTTATTTACTAGTAGATGGTTTAGGTTTAGCTTTCTTAATAGCAAGATCCTTCTCTTTTATAGAGATTTCCTTGGATAACTTAGTTTTATCAAAGTTTAACCTTTCATTAAATTGACGAACCTGCTCATTTAGTTTAGCTCTTTCTAAACTATTATCAGCAATTTCTGGCTGTTCTGATTGTTTCATCTGTTCAATAAGAATCTTAGTTTCATTATCTCTCTGATTCAACATATCTTGGAATTCCATCTCTTGCTGTTTCATCTGCATCTGAGCTTCAATCTGAGCTTGAGCCATCTGTTGTTCCTGCTCTGCATCAGCTTGCTGTCTTTCTTGAATAGCCTGCTCATCTTTCTCAATTGTTCTCCTTATTTCGGAGAGTGAAGAAGATGTATAAATCTTCATAATTGAGGAGAATGATAGAGTCTGATTCTGAAGAGCAGCCTGAGCTAAAGCATCAAGTTTAGATGCCAAGCTTTGAGTCTCAGGAGAAGCATCTACGACAATTCCATAATCACTATCAGCGAAGTTGTTTCCATCAATTTCAAGAGACTTTATAGCACCATCTGAGGTAATATATTGGAATTTCTTATTCCTACCTCTCATAGCTACCTTAGCAGTCTCTACAAAACACTCTAGAGCTCTTTTCTTCACATCATCATGCTGGGTAAATAACCACTCAGTAATATGAGATGATTGCAAGTTAGCTCTCTCAACTCCACCAACAGTTTCTCGATTACTAATTTGACCCTCACGCTGTCTAGTAATACCAGCTACTTCTCCCATTTCATTCTTAATGAATTCCAACAGATTGATGTGTTCCTGGATATAATTACCCTGTTCAGCATCAATTACTCCTGATGATTGGTTATTCATTAAGCCAGCAAGCTTTCCTGTTGCTTGCCCACCATTACCTTCTTTAAAGCTATCAACTACAGCTATATGGTTTACTTTAGCATAATAAAGCCACTTATCTATCTCCCATCCTTTAGGAACCATAGCTAAGTCCATCTTAACTATCTTACCCCAATTAGCTGCAATTGCCTTATTTAGTCTATCATATATGACATCATAGAAGTATGCATAGGGCTTCATCATATCTACAAGAGAGAATGGCTTTGAATCATTCAAATTGTAAATAGACCCTACGATACCGAAGTGACATCTTGAAGGATTTGAAAGCCTATTATATTGAACTATTCTAGGTCTCATATTTACATAAATATCTTTACCTATCTTAGTTCCTTCCCAAGCTTCATTTATCCAAAATATCTGCTCTTCCTCGCCTGCATCCTTATCAACTATATAAGTTTCAGGGAAGAAATCAAACATCTCTTCTCCAGTCTCAGGATCATAGTACTTAACCTTCTTAATCTTTCTCTTACTCTTCCAGTACACTCTAAGTACTCGAATATTACCTTGGTTATCATAGTAATTACTTGTAGCAGTAAAGCCAGATTGGCCAAGCATTAAGAAATTCTCTATAATAGTACCTCCAGTAATATCAGTGCCATCAATCTCAGATGTATTAATAAAGGCATCTCTTTCATCAAAATTGCCCATATCATCTGTATTGAATGATCCAGTAAGAGTATCAATATTCTCTACATCCTTTCTAGTGAGGACATCATAGTAAGTGTCAAGAATTCTACCAGGACTCCAGTAATCTATAAGAATAATGATATCTGCATCTTCAACTTTATTAGAATATCCACTCTTAAAGATATGCACCTTTAGTGGATTAAGCCTCTCAAAGGTAGGTTCACCACCTACAATATCACACTGATAGATTTCTTCACCACATATCATAGCATCCATAAAACCATCATTAAAGGTTTTATATATAGCTAATTCTTTAATATAATGGTTAAGTATAGTACTAGCTCTCATCTCAATGATATCTTGCCATTGATAATCGAAATAGTAACTTACCTTATCAAGTTCCTGATTAAATTCTTCCTCACTAACATTCTCATCCTGTATCATAGATACAATCTGATCTGTTAGTTCAGACATCTTATTAGATTCAATTTCACTAATAGATGTAGGATTAGTGACTATTACTCTAAAGTCAAATCGTCTCTTAGCTTCTTCTCCTTGTAGGACATGAAGCTTAGAATTCATTATAGGGAAATGCTGAATAGATTCAGGGACATATAATGCGTTAACATTATCTGGATTGAGAATCAACTCAACATCTCTCATATCTAGAATACCATTTATGAGGTTGTAATTGATTCGCTTCTTCAGTAATGATTTACGAATCATATTGCCAAAATAGTATGTTCTCTTGTCAGCCCAGTCTAAATGCTGTTTTCGCCAAGCTTTAGTCTTCTGACTATAGGACAACATTTGCCGTGGGATATTTTTTAAATCTATCATAGCATTAACTTATTAACATAATTTGTACAAAAATAAGTAATTATTTTTAATTATCCAAATCTCCATATTGAAACATAATTACTTTATTTAAGTACTACTACTAAATTTCCTTTGGCTTATTCTTAGCAAATCTATAGTCATAATTTCTAGTAAAGAACTCATCATTACCTAAATAGTCTGCAGCAATATTCTCATTAATAACTTCAGAGGGTGATCTAGCACCACACAACATTAACTTCTGCTCTCTAAGTAACATCAACATAAGCAAAGCATCATATCGGTCAAAGTTATTATCTGGATCCCATGTAGCTAATTCTTGCATTAAGGCTCTATAATAACATCTATTGATATTATTTATAGTAACCTCTACCTCCTCAGTATGCCCATCTACATCTACAGATTTAGTAACTTTAATAGGTTTGAGTAGCCAATCTCGTATACATCTCCTGCCATATCCTTGAATAGGCTGTGATGCATTCGTTCCCTTAGACTTATTTCCATATAAATTGCCTTTAATCATCTCCTTGTCCTTGAGAAACTCAAGTACATCAGATAATAAGTATAGGCTATTATGTTGAGAGAAGTATGTAAATAACCCTTTCTTATTATTCTCATAATTACATTCCGCATTATATAACATGAGAATACGTCTACATGTCTCATAGAAATCCTCTGCAAACATAGGTCTACCTACATACTCACATACTAATTCATCAGTAAATAAATCAAGTACATAGATAGCCCCTAAAGATAGGGTATCTGAAGTATCATCATCATAAGGGTCAATACCTGCTATATATCGTCCCCAAGGTACCTTACCATCGGGGCCTTTAACAGGCATCTTATTTATATGAATAGCCCCTTCTAATTTATTATCCTTATGAGGATATGATAAGATAGGCTTAATATCTGAATCAGGAGTAAATGCTATTGAACCTTCTTTTTTCTGAACTAATCTACCAATCCACATATCATCCATACTTGATGGATTAGAGTCTAATTCTAGAATCCTATCATTGAGCTTATCAGAAGGAAATATATTATTATCCCTTCTCATAATAGCATCTACTATAGTAAAAGCATACTCTGCTTTTCTACGAGTAAGCTGTATAGGATCTGATGAGTTATACTTAAGTATTACACGATGTTTAATCTCATCAATTAATGCCCCTACTACATCTGATACACCATTTTCATTATAAAATCCTTTAGAGTTCAAGTAAGATGGAAAGAAGAATATGGTCTTTCTGACTCCTACTGTACCCTTATCAAATACATTAGGAATTGCATAAACATTATATCCCTCAGGATAATTAATCATTTCAAGAGCTCCTATAAAGTCGCTATTATGAGTTATAATACCATTTCCTAAATAAGTGTGAGTATTAGTTGTTGATAAATTATAAATTTCTTGTTTCCCAATATATTCAACATTAGCTATCTTTTCTCGATAAAAAGGAGTTGTCCTTCCTGATTTTTTTAAACTACAATGAATAGCAGCTTGATTCAAAGCTTCCTGTTTATATTTAATTAATAAGGATACATTCTTATGTAAATTAAGAATACTATCTCTAGAAGATATTTCAATACTATAGTAAGGATTCTTATCAATTACTTGTTTATTAATATTCTTTGATGGTTTCTTAGTAATTATATTGCTATATACTCCTATTTTTTGTAATAATAACTGAATCTGCTGAGCTAGTTCTTTACAACTTGTTGCAATACTAATAGTACTTGCCCATTTTTTTCTAGTCTTAGAAAAAATGTTACTTATATTGCCATCAGTGTCTATTAATCCGGCAATTAATGCACAAACATCTTGTTTACTAGCTTCAAAAATTACAGAAGGAAGTCTTTTATTATTTCGTGATTGTCCATAAATTCCAAGATCACGTAGGAATTGTCTTATACCTTTAATCCCAATTTCTTCTAATATTTTATTAGACTTAGTCTTGTAAGGTTTATTATAGACTGTGGTCTTATAATTACGACGAATATAAGATTTAATTTCATCATCACAAGTAGTAATACGTGGAGATGTTATATAACTACCATCTCCTATAAGTAATCCTACTAAACGAGCATCAAATATTGGAGTATTACTAAATACTGGGACTTCTTGACAAATTGCAAGATAATTGCCTTTTTTTAAATCTGCTGCATTATGCCATTGCCAAACTAATCTTTCATTATAATCAGATTTAACACTAGAATATATAGGATGATCTATACTACACTCAATAGTTCTTCCAGAATTTGTAGTAATTTTAACACATTCTTTTAAAGTAGGAGTATTTAAGTATGTTATTGATTCTACAATATAAGACCCATTATTTAAATCATATCCTATAATAGTATCACTAACTTGTAGATCTTTAACTAATTTAACATTTCCATCTCCTGTAAATACAAAATTATTCCCAGTTAAACATCCTTCAGAACCACCAGTACCAAATGCTACTGCTTGGCCAAATGCAATATTATTCTCTTGAACATTAGGGAGGGCTGTTTGCCAAACATCTAGAAATTTAGGGAATGCACCAAACTCCTCATAGAACATCCTATTAGATCGTTTACCACGAATCTTATCAGGGTCATCCTTAATAGCTACTCCTAATACCTCATTTTGAGATCCTTTAGGAATATTAGTCTCTTTATCAATATACCCTGATATCCATTGCATATCAGATACAGAGTTCTTTAATCGTGATCTAGGGAATTGGGTGTACTTTGAACAGAAGTCTATACCATCTACAAACTTATTTAAAGTACCATCCTTAATAAGATACTCCTTTTGGTAAGAAGTAATAAGACATTTTACTTTCTCACTCGACTCAAATGATTCACCAAGTAAGAACATTTTACACATAATAGCAGCTGCAGAGTATGACTTTGAACGACCACGGGATGCTATCTCCACAGCATGTTTAGCTCCAACAAAGTCATCATACATACCTCCATTTCGTGCTTGCCACTGATAGTGAAACCTTAAGTAAACCCCTTCCCATACCTCAGGGAAGTCAACTACACGGTCACCAATCTTGGTGCCTTTACGAATCTTAGTCTGAATAATTGGTAAGTAATTCAAGTAAAAGTATAGATCTCCTGGGATCCACTCCCCATCTGAAGGTCTTACCATACCATCTAAGCATCGTGTTACTTCTCTACCAATCCATTGACCATACTCAGACTTAGGGTTCATATCAGGTAGTAGATTTGTATAACAGCCATATTTCTTATAATGAATAGCTGCTTGTCTAAAGTAATCCATATCCTCTAGGATGTGAGGATTACAGATATCAACTAGTATTCTACCCCATTTATCTCTAGGCAAATCTTTAGCCTTCTTCCTCTCAGGAGAAATGAGTCTTCTTACAAATTCAATATTATTAATTGCATCCATAAAATCATCCCATACTTCCTTTGAGAGAGAGTCTCTTAGTTCTTCAGTGATTGGGGTTTGATAAGGATTAGTTGGATATAGAATCATTATTTAAGAATTGTTTAAATCCATCTTCAAGAATAGACTTTTGCTTAAGTCCTCTCATAGCTCCTACCTCTTCAATCTCTTTAGCAACAGCTTTCTCAGCATCAGCTAACTCTTTTACCAACCCAGGAATTAATTTAATAGCTCCTACAACTTGAGCAAGGTTGTACAAAGGTCTACCTTTTTCATCAGTCTCAGTAAATGTAATTCTGGTAAGAGCAGTACGTACATTCTCAATAGAGTCTTTAGTACTCTGCAATAATAAAGATGATGTGGTAGTAGTGAGATATTTATATAGCTCTATGGCCTCCTCTACTTGCTTATCAGGAGACCAATCAGGGTCTATACCTAGTGACATCTTTACTCTCTCATCTCTATCCTTATCATTAATCTCAAAGGAGAAGTCAGACCTAGGGTCATACATGAAGTAAATATAAGCTAATTCCTTCATAGACTTAGTCTTCTCCTTAGTTCTATCCCTATCTACAAGTCTCTTAAAAGGCTTTAATGTGTATGCTTCATCAGAGATAGTAAGTGTATAATCTTTATATTTAAATAGCTTCATAGCAAAAAAAGCTCCCTATTATAAGTAGGGAGCTATTAATTATTAAACCAACTTCTTTTCAGGTACTTCAGTAGCCACTTCGTACTCTGATTCATTAAACTCCTCAATTACAAGGGGTATATCATTATCTGTAATTCGAAGTACCAGCTTACCATCAATCTGATATGTGGGTACTTCAAATGAGATAATTGGGTTATAGTACTCATCAGGCATGTCCTCTTTAGTACTGTCCTTAGCATATTTACGCTTCTGATAAGGTGAGTAATCTACAACTACCTTATCACCAACTTTACAGTTTCGTACTGATTCACCAACTGCTAGTACTGTCTGAATCTCTTTAAGTACACCCACAGAATCTTTCTCAATCATTCCTGTATCAGATACACATTCCTCTTCAGTATAGGTATCTGCAGTAATTAGGATTCTATTAAACGTCGGCTTTGCTTTCAGTATCTCGAATATTTTTCTCTTCATATTCCTTATATTTGTTATTTAAATATTGAGCTCTAGAGTATGATGTATAGAACTTTCCAAGGCTAGGAATGTTGATACTAGACTGCATTTTATTGAACTCCTCTTCACTCATTTCTTGAGTTACTGGAACACTCTCTAGAGTGTCTTTAACCCAATTCCAATACTCTCTATAAGCAATTTCTACTACATCATCTGGAATATTTATCTCCTTAGATACCTCTTTAATAATATCCTGTAAAGTCTTATTATTTATCATGATTTATCTTAAAATGTAGTATCAATTTATAGTTATCAGCATCAATATCCATGCTAGGAATAAACCTCTTATTGATAGTATTATTGGTAATAATACCTACTTTTCGTAGGTTAGTTAGTACAGATTGAAGATTATTAGAAGATATCTCTAAGCTACTAGCTATTCCTTTCTTTACTTCATTAGTAAATAAAACCTTATCTAATGTTTCTTCATCCATTATTGTCCTTGATAGTTCAAATCTACGCTTTAACAGTGCAGCTAATACCATCATCTCTCTATTAGGTAATCTATGTAATGGCCTGAGAAATTCAAGCCAGAGCTTAAAGAAATTCATATCCCCAAAGCTCATTGTAGTAGAAATTGGAGCGATGCTAATATTCTTAGTTATATCCTTCTTATTCATAATTATTCCTCTGCTTTATCACTCTCTTCAGGAGGGGTGAGCATTCCTTCAATATTAGTAACTATATTATCAACAAACTCCTTTTTGAAGAGATCTTTATGATCTAGTACCATAAACATTGACTCAAGCCTCTTGCCCATCGCAACTTCCATTAGCTGTTGATTCTCAGCATATAGCTTACTTCTTTCTCTAATAAGCTCACTAAGCTGAGCCTGCTGCGATGAAGCTAGGCTTTTAAGATCTTCATAACTTAGCTTCTCTGCTTCCTTAACTTTCTTCTCCATAATTATTCCTTAGTTAATTTCAACCACTCTTCAATGGTTGTAGTACTTATATTAGTTGAGCCACACTGCCCACAATATTCAGAGATTCCACCCTCATCATATGCTTTAATAGCTAGTGAATGACATCTTTTACAGTAGAATACTGGCTCATTATTATAGTCCTCTTTACTCCATTTAACTCTTTCGAACTTGGAAGGAGCTGCGAAGGGAGGACACTTTGGCTTAATTAATTCTCCTTCCATCTTACTAGTTCTTTTACATACTGCTCAAAATCTATATTATTAAATGAATCTATAACATTATTAATAGCTTCATTAATAGTAGAATCCTTAACATCTTTACATAAAGAATTTACTACAAATATAGTCTTGAACCTATTCAACTCAAGTACCCACTGTAATTCCACTCCTATTGATATCTTGCAGTCAGGAGATGTTACATAAGGCCCATATTCTATTAATCTAAATGGATATTCTGAAGGATGGAATCTCTTATTAAAGTCATTAATAAACTCTAGTAAACTACCCATTTCCATCAATTATTATACATTTAGTAGATAGGTACATTAAAGCAACTGATACTGCATTCTCGATTGAGACCCTAGTTACTTTAGTAGGATCAATAATATTATTCTTTATAGCATCCTCATATGAAATGTCAGTAGATTCAGCTATTAATTCCCTACAAGTTAGTAGGGCATTACTTAAAATATTTAATCCTTTCTTAGATAATACTGCTGCTAAATTAGCCTGAACATAACCAGCTCCAATAACCACACCTTCCTCAATAGCTGCTCGTGTTGCACATACAGCATCTTCTATTCTATCCTTCTTCTCTGATAACTCAACTTCAGTAGTTGCTCCTACATGTATTGCAGCTACACCACCTGATAATTTAGCAATACGAGATTTAATATCTTCTCTTAGGAAATCAGGAATATCATTATTTAGGGATTCCTTGAGCTGATTTACTCTAATAAAAATATCCTCCTTTTTACCACCTCCCCCTACTATAGAGGTATCATCAGATGATGAAATAATAGTGTCTGCAGTTCCTAAATATTCAATACTATCAGGAATAGTAGTAAATACTTTAGCTCCAGTAACTGCTGAAATATCCTCTAATAAATCCTTCTTATATTCTCCAACTCCAGGTGTCTTAATAGCTACTACTTTAAGTATACCTCTATTAACATTTCTAAGAAGTGCGTTAATAACCTCAGGAGAGTAATCATTAGCTATAAGTAGGATTGATTTATCATCCTTAACTACCTTCTCAAGTAAGCCAAATAATCTCTGAGTATCATTTAATACTCCATTATAAATAAATATAAGAGGCAGGGTTAAAATAGCTGTTCTATTAGATTGATTAGTAATAAAATATGGAGATATATAACCTCTTGGAACTTTCATTCCCCTAACTACATCTACATAAGTATTACCAGTATTTGACTCATCCAATGATATTACTCCATCATATCCAATCTTAGATATTGTGTCAGAGATAATCTCACCAACTTCTTTATCACCATTAGCAGATATTGTAGCAATATATCTAATACTTTCAGGGTTGTCTCCTACTTTAGTAGAGGTTTCCTTGAGATACTCCCTAGATTCAGCAAGAGCTATTTCTAGCTCCTGCCTTATCTTAAGGGGGCTCTCATTATTAGAGAGCCTGTTAAAAATATCATTAATGAGTGATTGAGCGAGTATTGTAGATGTTGTAGTACCATCACCAGCACTATCAGCTGTCTTTGAAGCAGCTTCCTTTACTAGTTGAATACCTACATCGTAAAGTGGATTAGAAGAGCTTATTGAACGAGCTACAGTAACACCATCTTTGGTAACCTTAGGGAAATTATCTTCATAGATAATAACAGTATTCCCCTTAGGGCCAAATGTTACTTTAACAGCTTCAGCTAGAAGGTCTACACCTTTCTTAACTTCAGCTAATGCCTCTAAGCCAAACTTAATCTCTTTACTCATATATAGGCCTATTTAGAGTCATTACAATCTCATATAACTTATCAACAGCCTCAAGCCATTTCTGGTTAGTAAGAGAGATATCGAGATCATCCTCGTTAAGAGGCTCAGGCTTAACATCCTTAGGCTTGGGAGTCTTCTTAAGTAAGAACCAACCATTACAGTGGATATCTTCTTGAGAAGGCATAAAGATATATTCTCCACCCTCAAACTTAGAGATAAGTATAGGGGAATTCAGCAATTCTTGATGAGAGATTGTGGGAAGTTTATCACATATAACTACTCCCTCTTTGAAATATTTATCCCTACTAATAGCTAGATTATCGGGATCTTTGAGCATAGCATCTAATGCTGCTCCAAATGTCATGTAATTTTTCATACTTGCTTCCTTAAATAAATTAATATTCAGACTTTTCATTAACATACTTAGCAATACCACCAAGTATTGCAAAGAGATTCACTATAGGAACTAAAGCTATAGTCCATATAAGCTTCTTCTCCATTTTACCCTCAGTAATAATTTGAGAATACTTAGGGTTATCTTCCATAAACTGAGGGAGACATTTCTTAGCTCCCCAATAACCTCCTGCTACACATAGCAGATAAATTGTTAACCAATACATACTTATTTAGATTTAAAATTAAATTTCATAATAAAGGGAGATATTAGGAATTGCTCTCGTATATCTCCCACTCGACGCGAACACAAAAACCAACCGGAGCTGGGAGGGGGAATTACGATATCCCGACCTTGAAGTTAACAGCTTCTTGCTCTGCCTCTGAGCTACCTCCCAAGAGAGGTTTTTATAGACTTTACTGAGAACTCAGTATTACTAAGGGAGAACCTTACCCGTGCCAGCAGAGAACCTGCTGCAATTACTTCTTAACCTTGCCCTTACCTTTCTTCTTGCAAGCCATAATAATCTATTTTATTACGTAAATACTAGTTTAATTTGTTATTACAAATATAAGTAAAATATTTGAAATATGCAAATATTTTAACAATTATTTTCTAAATTCTTTACTACCAATACCTACACCAAGTCCTATAACTGGTACAAATTTATTTGCCCACTTAACAAAATTATCCCAAGAACTTCTCATGATTACGCTTTACACCACCAAATTTATCAGCTCTCCTTTCAGTATAAAACCAATAGTAATTTAGGATTTTACTTGAGAAATTATTGTACACTCTCCTAAATAATAGCCATCCTATAGATGGTAGCCCTGTTAAAAGCAGGTATATAGGGCCTTGCCATTTAGAGTCATGAGTATGACCATATTCATGGTCAATCACATCTTCATATCCTTTACTCAAGTAACGACTATTAACAATAATATATTGCCCTAATGATATTCCTCCAGGCATCTTTTTAGCAGAGTAAACCCTTGCATCTTTATAAGTATATTCATACTTAGCTTTATAACATTTAGTTAAAATCCATCCTAATCCACATTGGGGAAATTCCCATACCCATCTTAAAACTTTCTTTAAAGTACTCATCTCTTCTTAGATTTAATATCTACACTAATTGCACCTAATGATGAGGTTCTGATTATAAGAATATCTCTTCCTCTATTCTTAACAAATCTCTCGGTGCGGACTGTCACCTCATCACATTTAATCATACCAATTTGCTTACTTCTTGCTCTCATAATAATAGTTATTTTGTTCTGCAATATAATAAAAATTTCTGACATTTCCAAATATTTTCGATTAAAAATGATCTATAGTTATATTATAGACCTTCCACTATTAAAAATTTCTACAATAAAAATTTTTTAAAAAATTGGAGAATTTGGGTGAGAGTGATATATCCCACCTATGCCCCCCATCCCCTTCGGGAATGTGGGTCATCCCCCCTCACTTCGTTCGGGGGCGACCCTTGCATAGCTTTGAACGGCGGTACTGCTGTTCAGCGTCGTCGATAGCTGCGCTACAATGCTATCGAATCAAATCTGTATTATTATGGCAGAAGCAACAACAGCCGGTGTTAAACCGGTAGAAGCACCTTCGATTGGTGGACTCAATTGGGGTGATGTGGAGCTGCGGAACAAGCAGACCACATTTCCGGCCAAGCTTGTGGGTATCACGCAGGGCTTGCGTAAAATCGTAGATGTTGACGAGAATGGTAATCCTGGTGCTCCTCGATTCGAAGTCCAGCCCAACCGATGGCTCGTAACCTTTGCAGTCAAGGACGAGAAGGGCGTATGGCACACGAAGAAGCCGGTCAGCACATTCAAGAACCACTGGCCGTTCGAACAGATTCCGCAATCGCCTGGTCTGATGGTTCAGGTCACGATGTACGAGAACGAAGACGGGTATCCAACCCTCATGAAGGTCGATTATGACGTCGAGCAGCTCGGTGACAAAACCATTCGTCTCATGGAGATGACGGCCAAGCTGAAGCAGGGCAGCCCTGAAGACGTGGATTAGGGCATATTGGTGTAGGGAGCAGTGATGTTCCCTACATCGCTAATGAGGATAACATGTACCATTACTGAACTTGATTGGAAGGTAATCGCGCATGTTATCCTTCACAATTTGTAACTCAAATTAAGTTAGATTACAGTCATTACTTGATTAGAATCACGAGTAAATTATCTTCACTAAATGAGGATAAATAGTCAATTCACACGCGTATCATACATCTACATGTGTGGTATATAGAATACTTTACTACGTAAAGTATTATCTTTAATAGATAGAATTACGTAGTAATTCTCTCTATATATACACGCGTGTGAGAAGTTCATTAAACATTTTGATTGGTATGAGGAGTAACCCTATCTACATTAGTACTTCACTACAGTTATCTGCAGAGATATATCATCAGTGCAGAAACTTAGGAGTTAAGTGTATTCTCAAGTACACTGACTCAAATAACTCTGACCTTAAGGCTAATTTAGTAGTCTGTGATGATGAGTGGAACATCAAGGCTGTTGGCATCTATGGAATTGCTGACAAACCTTCTCCCTGGGATTTACATGATATCCCTGTAGTAAGATTCCATAATTGGGAAGATGCTGAATCTACAGCTACTACTTTAGCTGATTTAGTAAATGCAGATTAATATTGTTGAAGAATGAAGCTAAAGGATAAGTATTATAGCTTGGCCTTATGCATTATATATTCTCTGAGTATATCGTGCATTACAACGGCCATTGTGGCCTATTTTGGGCTACTTTGAGGGTAATGTGAGAATGGGGGAGTGGAGTACTATGACCAAACACCCTCTATTTCGCATTCTAATGCCCCAAATTCTTCACCAATTATAGATATAGTATAACCTTGCCTCCCAATCATTATCTTCGATATTTGAGCCCTTTAAATGCATAATTGTATTTATCGTGGTAAGAATATATATTCACTAACTCTTATTTTTGCATATAATCGCCCTAAATTGTATGCAAATTGCATTAATCTTTAGCCCAATTTAGATTAAATGCAGACCCAGCCTGGATATGATTGAGTTCATGTCCAGGCACTAAGGTATACTCCAATGCTATACCTATCACCTGATAATACCCTAAGTTGCAGATTAAGGTCATAAACAGGTGAGCTCCTGCAAGAGTGGAGGACTATATAGCTAATCATTTGTGCAGCTATATACACCCTCGGTGGGTTAAAATCCACTTAAATTATTATCAAATCTATAGAGCATTTATCCCTGTAAAAGCCTATAGTTATCACTATGTAGAATGACAAATTGCATGTCATTTAGAGTGATAGATTGCATTAGGGAGCCTGCTAATATATAACATATATATAGCAGGGATGCAGAGTCTTGAGATTTGGTGTGGTACTTAAGTAAACCCACACATGTAAATTGGCAGAATCTCTATCGTACGAGGTAGAGAAACAGAGAGTTGGAGTCTCTCCCAAGACCTATTAATAGGCATAGAGTTAAGCAAGGACTTGCAGCGAAAATCAGGTAAGGTAACTCCTACACCATCCTGAACTTTATGAGTAGGGCATCGCGGATTATTTGAAACGGTGCCCTACATCCTATTAATCAAACAGTCTTATTTAGGGCCTTTAGCTCAGTTGGTTAAAGTCATGTAGCTCAATGGTTAGAGCAGGACGCTTATACCGTCAAGGTTCAGGGTTCGAATCCCTGCATGACTACTAAAAGATTACATTATGAAACAACCCATTTCTGATTATTACAGAGAAAAAGGCTTTGAGTGTGTTTACATTAATATTAACAAAGAGCCAAGACGTGTAGCCACCTTACATAGATACAAGTATAATACTAGTATGAGTTATGCCAAATATTTATATACTAGTCATTATAAATGTGACATAGAAAATGGTTATGAAGTAGACCATATTAATGGAGATAAGATGGATGATAGGATCGAAAATTTACAAATCCTACCTAAAAAAGTAAATAATCTTAAGGATAGAATTCCTGCCCAACAGGTAATATTAGAATGTCCAGTTTGTCATAAAACATTCTGCTATCCGAAGAGAAACTTATCTTTTCATAAGAATCCATGTTGTTCTCGCAGATGTGGTGGGATAAAATCACATTGGAAATAATAGTATTTATCAGCAGGTCATCAGTTCAAGCCTGGTAAGGCCCACATTTATAACTCAAGTAACACCCATATTTCACATGAAATATTATTCAAAAGGTATGCTTAATCAGAATGGTTGTGCATATCCGGCAGTTACACTTCTGTCGTACCGAAAAAGTGGAGTAATACGTAATCATAATGGTACAATTATAGGTCATTAACTTATCCCTCATCTATATCTATCTCTTACTAACTCTAGGAGTTATTACATTACTGATAGCTCAAGGGTACAGTCTGGTATGATGAAAGATAGAGTACAACTTCATTACATTTTAAATGTAGTAAGGCCTGCGTTATTTAGCGGATACGTAACTATTGAATAGTTTAAGTCAGACATGAGGGATTTTTTATAATCTATAATTACAAATTTATTAACATTTAATTACAATTACAATTATGATTACTACTATTATTCGCAACGCAACTTCTACCCTGACTCTCATCGCTTACGACAAGAATGGTAAGATGAAAGTCGATGCAGGAGGATATCCTGTTCTGTACAAGAAATCGGGGCTTGACAAGAAGAATGATGGGTTCTTCAGACTCTCTCATATGTGCACCTTCAAGAAGGGCAATAAGACCATTTCTTATAGGGCATTCTTCAAAATCATGGAGTCCAAGACTCACAAATCTGACGTTAAATCTCTTAAAAAGTAACCACTATGTCGAAGGCAAGAGGAGCAAGTGCAGCACGCTATGCACGTCGTAACAACGGAATCAAAGTTCATTCCAAGAATGTTGGTAAGGGTAAGAAGATTAGCCACTTCCAGCACATCTACAAACGCGACGATAAGGGCAAAATTATCCTCGATTTCCGGGGTAATCCCATCATCGTGAAGACCATCATTCACTACAACTATCAGCATGTCTAATGACTTGTTGAGAAATTAGTACTTTCAGTCAAATGATTACTCTCACACGTAAGGCTACTATAACTAAGTTTAATACATTAGATT
>OGLN01000330.1_pt1 | contig 38874 bp, 39 predicted proteins | sample 1572641 | NCBI WGS metagenome assembly OGLN01 (sample SAMEA2581903, study PRJEB24529) | metagenome | biome: Human gut stool | place: China | collected 2011
CGGCTTCAGCCCATTTTTTCTTTAAAGCAGCATAGTCAAACCCTTTCTTTTCTAATTCTTCCTCAAGGATTGTCTTGTTGATCATGATTACGCCATCGTTTCTACGTCTGCCCCAATAGGCATATCCGGCAAAATCGTGAAATTCAGTATCGAATTTGTCGGCATTGGCGCCGATGACGTCAACAATAAGGTTAAACGCCCGCTCACTTACATCAACCTCAGCCTTGCTCTTCACAAAGCCAATAATATCCTGCGGAGTCAGGATGTCGGCAGGATCATCAAAGATAGCCTTGCTCGCAATAGAATCTGCCTGCAGCATGAGAGCCATCGCCATGGCCTGCTTCTCGGTCGTATCTGTTACTTCCAGCACCAGACGCATGATTTCATTGTAATCAGCCGCAAGGTTCTTCCCTTCCAGAGCTTCAATAAACGCCCTGCCAGCACAGCCAAAGTGCTGCGTAATGAAATTCACAATAGCATTACCATTGCTGATTATCTGCTGGTCACATTCAACTTCAATTACGCGGTTTTTTACACCGCCACCAGACTGACTCTTCGTGCATGGCTCTTCACCAGTAAAAACAAAGCTGTTCAGCCAGGACTTCTGCCTCTGGAAGGTCGCATTCGTCATGCGTCCGCGGTCAAGACCTTCAGTGACACGCATGATCAACGTATCATAATTCTCAAATCTTGACTTGATTGTCTGCAGCTCGTCACCGAAAAACGGCAGGTTACGCAGGATAGACGCTGTGCTCATCATGCTGTTGACCGTCATATTCATGGTCCGCACCAGCTTGCCCATGGCGGGATTGCCCCAGATGCTCGCAGCCACCATCATAGCTACAGTTTTACCGGAGCCGGTGCCGCCCCACAGATGCAGAACGAATGGCAGCGCCGCTACCTTCTCCACCAGCACGCTGGCAAAGGATGCCGCAAGGATCAGCCGCATATAGAGGTTTTTCCGAAGCGGCGCCACGTAGGTTACCCACTCCTCAAGGGTGCCGCGGCTCGTTACCGATTGGATGAGCGGCTTATATTGGTCCTCGCAGTCCAGCTTCACCTCGTCAGAATAGGGAACAAAGCCGGCATCGGACCAGCCCATGTGGTCAATCGACTTTACCCGCGGCAGGATGTCCGGGTTCATAGCGATGACATCTGCCAGATACTTCACCAACAGACCGGCGTTGTCGCTGTTGACTTCAACGCCATTGTCTGCCAGCAGGATTATTTTGTTTTTGTTGGCCAGCACAGAACGCGGGACCACCATGCTCTGCCAGCCGCCATTTTTAAAATACGCAAGCCGGATTTTTTCCGTTTCATCCTCCACGTTCACCAGCAGCTCCGTCGGCATGATGGGGATGGGGCTTGCGTATTCGTTTTTATATTCTGTCCCGACCTGTACCGCTCGATACACGCCATTAATTGATGTGTTCCAGTTACCACACCGCAAGGCAAACAGCTGCTGCGGGAATTTTGTCAGATTATCTGACCTGATTCCCTTAGCTGCCTGCTGCTGCAGGTACGCTTTCCAGCACGCCTCAAACTCTCTCTTGCAGCACAGCTCGCCTGCCCGGAACCGTGCCATGGAAAGCACCTGCTGCCGTTTGGATGGCTCTGTGACCGCCGCTATTGCCTCTAGGAGCGCTTCGCTTATAAGGCTGAACCTGTCGCACCCTTCAAAAAATTCTCTGTCCAGAGAGAGCACCACAGGCCACTTGTAGCCTTCGATAGCTTCGGCTGTGCCGCCAGCTGCAAAGTAGTCCGCAATGTCGCCTTTAGGCGGGCACTCCGGCCATAGCTTAGTGATGTCTAGGACCTTTGCGCCTTGCCAGGCTGCAGCATAATCGGAACCCTTCTCGTCATTGTCGGGAATGACGATGCGCTCTGCATAAGATTCCAGCAGTGCCTTGTCCGTCGCGCTCAGCTTGATAGCCTTCTGGGCTCCGGTATTGCTCGTGGTTGCCAGTAGACCGGCAGACGTCATTGCGTCGGCGCATTTCTCGCCTTCAACGATGTACAACTTTGTGCTCCGATGTTGTGCTAGTAAATCTAAGTTATATAAGTTGTTACATCCTTCAGGCTTGGTATACACCGTGCGCCCTTCGGCATTGATATATGCAAAGCTGAACACCTTGTGCCCATCAGCCCATTTGCGGCGGCGCTTGTAATAAGCTTCAGTGCCGTCCGGGTTCCTGTAGACGTGGCGGTAATCCTCAACAGGCTTTGCCGTCTTATAATCTACAGGCTCCGGTTCGGCAGGCTTTGCGCCCAGACGGCGGAATTCTCTCAGGATGTCCGTGCCGGGAGCGTTGCACTTCTGGCAATAGACCAGCAGCGTGCCGTTTTTCTCGTCGATATGCAGGTGCCCTGCTTTGCCACATAAGGGACAGGTAGCAGTAATATGGGAGCCTTTTTGTTTGGCTCCCACAAGGTAAGGACGGATATCGTCAAGATGCAGCTCAGAACGGGATTTCTGCATCATTTACATTGCTGAAAGGTGTGTAGGACGTAGGAGCTGCATTATTAGCCGGAATCTCGCCTTCATATTTTTTGATAGGCGGCACCTTGAAATCGCCCTTTTGGATACGCTCTACAGAACATACGGTGTGCACCTTAAGTCTTACGTTCAATTTGCCGTTCCAGACGTATTCTTCTTGTCCAAGTACAGCGCCGACGACCATACCACAGAACTGCTGCTCATTGCCATTAAAGCGGTCTGCTACAAAGCTAGCGTTGCCGCTCTTTTCCAGCGCCACCAGGAACGATTTGAAGAAGCCACGCGCAGAATCTTTATAGCTGCGGATAAAGCTGAACAGCGGGATTTTGTCACCGCTGCGTTCCTTGCGCTGGCCATAGTAACCAATAAACTGCTCGTTGGCCTTGTCTGCTACGCCGGCGATGTCGCAATAGATTTTCAGGTACTCCTTGTCTGCATGGTCTTCTACAGAGCAGATGGCCAGTACATAACCGCCAGCAGGCGGCGCTGCGTAGCCTTCACTCGCAGCTTCAACATTTCCCCAGTTAAGCTTTTTCATTTTTATTTGCCTCCTTGTTAAATCCATAATACTCGCGGATAGCCGTATCAACAGCCTTCAGGTCATTGTCAATCTTAGGTGCGAACATCTCCATCGGTGACTTCGCGGGAGTGAAACCATCGCTCTGCGTGGTAAACCAATGCGCCTTACCGTCGGTCTCAGCCAGCAGCACGATGCTGAACAGGCCCTCTAGAGTGAGCTGATTGTCCAGCATCTTGCCCGAAGTTTTGGCTTTGATGTGACCAGTATCATCGCACTCCGTGTGATGCAGGAGATACACGATAGTATCATCGGTCGTATGGTCGCGGATCAGCGCCAGCAGATTGTAGAAATTCAACGCACAGTCGGTAAACTTCTGATACCCGGTCTCCTTCGCGCGAGCAAACATGTTGAACGCCATGAGGTACTGCGAGTCATCGATAACGTAGCAGCGCAAGTTGTTCTTCACCAATGTTTCCTGGATGACCTGATACGTCGCATGATTTACGACCTTCAGCCGCTTCTTGAACGGCAGTGGCTTGCTCGCCACATTGAACACACCAACCTCCGTCGGCTCAAAGTTGCGCAAGCTCGTGGACTTGCCAGAGCCGGACGCGCCTAAAATCAATACAGGCATTCCCATAAAATCACTCCTTACTTTAAAGTCATATTCAACTTCTGAATAACTTCAGCGCCAGGAATCTCCATGCCAGCTTTAATGGCCTTCTTGATTGCCGTTTTGTCAGCATCAATGGTCACCTTCGTGCGCTTGAACTCATCAGGCACTGTATCAATATTCAGCACGTTGCAGATTTCAGACTTGCGCCAGCTAATCTTGCAGCGGGGAGTCTCAAACTTCTCACCATACAGCACGCCGGCCAGATAGCCTTTACAACGGTCAATTTCACGCTCTTTAGCAGCTCTGCGTTCACGCATTCTTTTTTCTTCTGCCTCATAAGCAACGGCCTCAGCCATTAAGTTTTTGATATAGCAGCACATGCCTTCAATCTTTTGGCCACGCTCCATCTGCAGAGCTTCAAACTGCTGCAGGTCGAAAATTTCACCGTCTTCGGTGTCAACCACATGCTCTGCGTCCAGCTGGATGCAGCCTTTAATTTTTGTGTCAAGTTCGTACAAGCTCATTTTTCTTACTCCTTCGGTACCAAGGTAAAGAATTTAATGCCATTCGACATAACAGACAAGCAATCATACTCTTCCGTATGTCCTTCCAGTTTGATAATGCAATTAGTGAACAGCTTCCAGAAGGCATCCTTGCTCATCTGTACTTCCGCCACGCCACCAAAAGTATCCCAACTGAAACCAAGAATAACGCGTTCGTTTTCCTGAATACTGTTCAGTTCTTTGAGTTCAGAATCAAGAATCTGAAGCAGGAACGAAACAGTACGAATCTTATTATCAATATTTGCATCCATATTTTTTACCTCTTTTCTGTATTGGTTTGAATTGTTTATACATAGCCCTGCAATAAGGGCACGCATACGGTTCTTTTACAAAGCGGCTCACTATCCATTCTTGACCGCAAAACATGCAGTCTACGTAATGGACGCCACGGTCATCGGTTCTCATTTACGGCATCCCCAGTATATTCATTATTACTTCCTCCCTAAAATGTGTTATAATAGGAGATGGATGTTTGGTATCTATCCATCTTTACGCCCGCCAGTGCTGCTACACTGACGGTCGTTTTCCTTTTCCTTCATCTGCGCACCTCGATGGGAATCAGCACGATGTCCCCCGGCCGCAGTGTGCCCTTAATGTTGCTAATCTCCCGAGCATAGTGGATAACTTCCCTAACGTCACGACGGTCACCCTCTTGGCTCATGACATCGCCAACAATGTTCCAAAGGGTATCGCCTTCGCCGGCAACAGTTTTTACTACGTATTTATCTACCGGGCGGCTGTAATCCCATGCAGCCCAAATACAGCAGGCTGCCATCAGGACAAATAAGATTTTTTTCATATCTACAACTCCTTCACATTAAACGGATCTGTTACATCCTTGCCGTCATATGTGCTGAGGAACTCTTCCAAAGATTCCCGGCGGCATTTAAGGTTGCCAAGCTTCATGAATCTCAGCAGACCGGATTTCTTGAGCTTGTAAACGTAATCAACATTGCATTTCAGAAGCTTGCTTACTTCCGCAACAGTCAAAAGCTCTATACTTGCCATAATCTCATCTCCTTGCCTTAACCTTTGTTGGTGACGCCACGATTTGTTGCAACAGCAACGACGTTTTGTTTATCACCATCAAGTAACATCTGATTAACCTCCAGAAGCAAGTTTATGTTTACGCATGAACTTGCTTCTATTTCATTTATGCCTTTAGCAAGCTGCTTGATTTCAGCAAGGCTTGCCGAAGGCATTTTTGCTTTGATTGTCAACATTGGCTTTTCACCTCCGTGATATAATAGACCTTATAGAAAGGTAGTGATTTTAATGAAACTAAATTATGATTTAATACGCGAAATTCTTTTTAAGATTGAAGAAATATCTGATGGTTACACCAATTATGAATCTCAATCTTTTGTTAAAGAATGCTTTCCTGAATATCCTAATAATGTAGTTCTTTATCACCTAAAATATTTACGTCAAAGTAAATTAATAGAACCAATGGACAGCTATTGGATTATAGACTTAACTCCACAAGGCCATGAATATCTAAACAACATTCGAACCGACACTGCATGGAGTCAGGTCAAAACTAAAATTCAGCCATTAGGCTCTGTAGCCTTATCTGTAGTTGCTGAAGTCGCTAAATCTTTAGCGCTGTCTAAACTTGGATTATAAGGAACTGTATGATTCTTTATATCCGCTTTGACTAATTCAAAAACATTGTCGATAGCCGCTATTGGCACGCGCGCTTCATGCAGCGCCGCAATTATTGCTTTTACCGGCTCGTGCGGATTGAATGATTGCATCTCGTAAATCACCTCCCCATCTTACGATAACACCTGCAGCACCCCATCACGCGGGTGCCGTTTTCATAATATGACGTGGCAACGGTCTGCACCGGAAAGTATTTTTTTAAAACCTTTGTGACACCGTGTTTCGTCAACGGCAGCAGGTTCTGCTCCATGCACCATTTGGTGTAAGAGCTGTAAAAGTACTGTATCGGCGTATCGCGTTCAAGCGAGTCGTACACGCCGGAGATGTACCGGTACGCGGCCTGCTCTGCCTCAGTAATATGCGCCGGCATCAGCGGCATCATTCCTTCGAGGTCGAGGGAAAGCACCTTCGCCACCAACGGCAGGCGTTCGCGGCGGCAGCTGGCGATGATGGCTGCAATGCGGATGCGCTGGTCAAATTCCAGCTGCGTGAAGTCCGTGGCAGGCTCATCGTTGATAGGAACCGCCTGCGCCATAGCTTCGTACTTTCCAGTCTTTCTGATTGCCGGAATGACTTCGCTTGTCACCCAGCGCTTGAATTCCTTTGCTTTGGGCATCTTGCTGGAGAGGATGAGAGAGTAAAGACCGCTTTCGTTGATAATGGTCATTTCACGGTTTTGACCTGACAGAACGATTCGTTCGGTCAGCTTGTCCTCATCATCAACATGGTCTCTAATTGCCTTAGGTGTATTACTATATCCAAGAATCTCTGCCACGTCCTTTCCAACGAACCACGGCTCCCCATTTTGCTGAATGGTACGAACCTGCCCAAATTCAGGACTGTTGAAAATTTGTAAGTTATTCATGTTATCCCTCCTCTAATTACTCGCTATCCGTAGCATTTATGCAACGCTATCAGCAAAAAAAATTTCCGAAGGATTGCTAATATCAGCAATTTTTGCAATCATATTAGCTTCTTCAACAGTAATAGGCGCCTTGCCATTGAGCTTTGCATTCATGCTTTTCACAGACAAATGCAGGGCTTTAGCCAATTTTACCTGAGTAATTCTTCTCTCTGCCAAAACGCCTCTCAATTTATTCAAGTCCAATTTACTCACCTCCTAAATATTTTTGTTGCATTTCTGCTACGGTTATATAATACACCCTTCCGCAACGCAAGTCAAGCAAAAATGCAACGATTTTTACTTTTTTCTTGTACTTTTGTTGCATTTATGGTATTATTCTACTAAAGGAGTTGACTACAATGAGTGAAAAAGAATTAACTGATTTAATCGAAAGAATAAATGAAAGACGTTTAAAATTAGAAATGTCTTATCAAGATTTATCCGATGCTACTGGCATAAGCAAATCAACATTGCAACGTTATGAAACTGGTTACATTAAAAAGGTGCCTATCAATCAAATTGAAATTTTAGCTAAAGCTCTGCATACCACTCCTAGTTATTTAATGGGCTGGGATAATACTGTAACCGAAGCTCCCTCCGTCCCCCTCACCCCCCGCGATGAACGCCAAATCGCCGCCGACCTCGAAAAAATGCTTGCCGACCTCGACAGCAAAAACGCAATGGCTGCCATGGGCGGTACCGTTGAAGATGATGAAGACAGAGAACTCCTGAAAGCAAGCCTGCAGGCTACCATGCGACTGGCAAAGAAAATCGCCAAAGAAAAATACACTCCTAAAAAATATCGCCACGAAGAGGAATAATATCATGGATATCAAGGCTGCTGTGAAGCAGCTTACACATAAGCACAAAACAAATAACCCCTATGAGCTGGCGCAGCTGCTGAACATCATCGTCATGTACGCAGAGCTTGGCAGCACATGGGGCTACTACACTACATATAAGCGTTCCAAATTTATCATCATTAACCAGAACATATCCGAATAATTGCAAACATACACCTGCGCCCATGAGCTTGGGCACAGTGTTTTACATAAAGGCGTATCGACGCCATTCCTCAAAGCCCATACCCTTTTCAGCATAGAGAAAATAGAACGGCAGGCCAACACCTTCGCCGTGGAACTGCTCCTGCCGGATGAGCTGCTGCAGCAGTATCCGGAAACTTCCATCCACCGCCTTGCTGACATGGTAGGCGTGCCGATGGGGCTGGAAGTGCTGAAGAAGTAAAAAGGAACTTGGTAAAAACAGCCTTTTTTACCAAAGACGTTAGGTGTCTTTTGGAAAATCGGCCCTTTTTACCAAAGACGTTAGGCATAAAAAAATACCGCCAGCGCAAGGCTGACGGTTGGTAATAAAATTTTGAAAGCGAGGTATAAAAATGAACGGTATAAAACTATTTCAATCTGCTAAAATTCGTTCTGTTTGGGATGAAGAAGAACAGCAATGGTATTTTTCTGTAGTCGATATTGTTGGTGCTTTGACAGACAGCTCCAACCCAACAGATTACCTAAAAAAAATACGCAAAAGAGATTCCGAGCTTGGGACTTACATAGGGACAAATTGTCCCCAGGTAGCAATGCCAACTCAAAGCGGTAAAAATCGCCGCACTTTGGCTGCTACTGCAAAAAGCGCCCTGCGCATTATCCAGTCCATCCCTTCTCCAAAAGCTGAACCCTTTAAGCAGTGGCTCGCGCAAGTCGGCAGCGAACGCATTGCTGAGATTGAAAATCCTGAGCTGGCACAAACCCGTATGCGTGAAATATACCGTGCCAAAGGCTACAGTGACGAATGGATCGCACGCCGCGAACGTGGTATTGCCGTCCGTGATACGTTGACTGATGAATGGAAGAAACGCGGCATTAAAGAAGGTAAAGAATATGCCATTCTTACCGCTGAAATCAGCAAGGCAGCGTTTGGCATTACTCCTAGCCAGCACAAAAAGCTAAAAGACCTTGACCGTCCCAGCGAAAACCTGCGTGACCATATGACAGATCTGGAACTGCTTTTTACCGCCCTCGGTGAAGCCTCCACTACTGAAATCGCAAAAACACACGACGCTTACGGCATGACGCAAAATGTTTCTGCTGCCCGCGCCGGCGGCAAAATCGCTGGTGATGCACGCGCTGCACTTGAGGCTAAAACCGGGCGCAAAGTTGTTTCTGCTTCTAACTACAAAGACCTTCCGGAAGCAGAGGTTCGCAAGCAGCTGCAGACGGAAGGTGAAGACCAATAAAGGCCGCCAGCGAAAGGCTGACGGCGGAGAAAAACTAATATTCACAGATTTCAAATCTATATTTTTGTTTTATATTAGGATATTTATCGTGTTCTACTTCACTTACAAACATATCATAAGGTCGTGCGCATACCCTGAACGGCGGATATAAAGCTTCATATATAACAAGAATTTCATCTGTTTCAGAATGATGCGCAAATGTAATTATTCTATATAAATATTGAGTAGAAGGACTGGTTACTAATTCATGCTTAAAATGACTTACTACATCCCCGGGTTTAAATCTTCTGTTTTCCATATTACCTGCTCCTTACCGGCCTAGTTAAAACCTTATCGTTTTCCTCGTCGTCCCAAAGCTGTTCAAAATAATCAGCATACATATCAAATCCTTGTTTTCCAGATACAAATTTATAAGTAATCGTATTTTGACTACTAAACTTATACCAGTATGGACCAATGTATATCTCATCATCAACGCGCCAATAAAAATCTAACGTCATACAACGGTATCCTTTTATTTTTATAGTTCCTTTCCGACTTTTCTTATTAAGTTTATTAGCCCATTCTACAAGCTGATTTATACTATTGCGAATATCACCTTCTTGTTTACCTTCTTCTTTTTCACGTTGCTTCAAAAAAACATTTTCACAATCTGGATCCATCGTTAAAATTCTTACATGAACGCCTTTATTTAACAAAGTCTCTATATCCTTGCCATGTGTTTCACGGAATGAAGTTAACCAAAAAGCAACTACATCTAATTTGTTTCTGGCCTTTTTTAATCTTGGATCTGAGTCATCACTTTTCTCTGAACGTTTTTTGTAAATCTTCGTTAATCCCCAATTATCTAAAGTATTTTCTGCTTTTGATTCTATAAACCATACGCTAAAAAGCAACACTATACCTGAAGACAGCAAAGAACCACCGATTGCAATCAAAATATTACCTGGTGTTTGAAGATATATGTCTGCCGCCATAAGTATTGCGCCTAAAATTATTAAACCAAATCCTACATTTGTTGATTTTAATCTTTTTAAAACATCCACCGTATCACCGCCTATGTATTTCTAATAAAATCCCCCGGTGCTACCAACACCGAGGGACCTGCAAGAACGTGCTACCAACACGCTCAATGTCATCAACCCTAGAACCAACAAGAGCTGATTACCTTTTTATTATATCAGCTCTGCTCGAAAAATGAAAGGAGCTGATTTTTTATGTCAACATTAAACGTAACAAAACGCGGCGATAAATGGCAGTACCGTTTCGAAGCTGCTTCCGTCGATGGCAAGCGTAAGCGTGTTTCCAAATCCGGCTTTAAAACGAAAAAGGAAGCCGTGGAAGCCGGAACCAGGGCACTGGCAGAATACAACGAAAGCGGTCAGACTTTCAATCTTTCCAGCATTTCCGTTGCGGATTATCTGGACAGCTGGATTGACTCTTACTGCAAAATGAACCTCAAATATAACACCCAGCTTGGCTATCTTTATACTATCGAAAATCACCTGAAGCCCAGCCTAGGAATGTACCGGTTAAAATCCCTCACCCCTTCCGCCGTTCAAGAATTCGTAAATGCTCTGAAGCTGCGTGGCCTCAGCAGGGCAAGCATCGTCGGTATCTTCTCCACGCTCTCTGCAGCGCTGGATTATGCTATTGAGCCGTTGAAGTACATCCAGTATAATCCATGCAATAACGTAAGAATCCCCAAGGATACGGCACCCAAGAAGGAAACCCGGTACATCATTACACCGGAGCATTTTAAGCAGATTATAGAGCGCTTTCCGGAAGGCTCTAATTTTTATATTCCGCTTATGATCGGCTACTATACCGGCGTAAGAATTTCCGAATGCTTCGGCCTTACTTGGAATGATGTCGATTTTGATAATCAGACTATAAGTATCAGCAAGGCTTTGCTTAAGCGTAACTGTGGCGCAGATGTAAGGGAAGTCCTGAAGAAGAAGGGCAAGAAGGAAGAGAAAAGCGCCTGGTATTTCAACAGCACCAAAACTTTCAAGTCCAACCGCATCATCAATATCGGTGATACACTCTGTGCTGCATTGAAAAAAGCTTATGACCGGCAAATGGCCAACAAAGCCTTCTATGACGAATACTACACAAAAATCTACAAAAAGCCGGAGCAGGACGAAAAAGGCGATACCATTTACCGGCTCATAGAAATTGAAGCCGGCGTCCCCTGCCCTCTTGAATCCGTGGATATGATAAACGTAAGAGAGAACGGCCAGATGCTGAGCATGGACAGCATGAAGTACTGCAGCCGTGCAATCCACTATGAGCTGAAGATAAATTTCAACTACCATTCCCTGAGGCACACACATGCTACAACGCTTATTGAGAACGGTGCCAATATAAAGGACGTGCAGGAGCGTTTAGGACACTGCAACATAGAAACAACGCTTAATACATATACCCACAATACCGACTACCTGAGAAATCAATCAGTAGAAATCTTTGAAAAGGCGGTTCAAAAATAAACAAAAAAAGGCGCCCAGACAGCAAATGATTGTTGTCTGAGCGCTTTGTTTTTTGCTATTAAATTGTGGCCATCTAAAATTTTCGGCCACATGAGGGCCACAAATTACAGTTTTTCACCCTTCCGAAACCCTTAAAATGCCGTATTCATGCGGTTTAGCAGCACCACAGTTTCCACATGGCTCGTCATCGGGAACATATCCACCGGCTGCGCTACAATCGCCTTATACCCATGCTGCTCCATAAACGCCAAATCACGTGCCAAGGACGCAGGATTGCAGGACACATAAACAACGCGCTCAGGCTGCACCTCGGCAATCGCTGCCAGCACCTTCTGCTCGCAGCCCGCACGCGGAGGATCCACTACCACAACGTCCGGACGCACGCCGCCTGCAAGCAGCTTCGGCAGCTCCACAGCAGCATCACCGCAGATAAATTCCGCATTAGCACATTTATTTTCTTCTGCATTTTTCTTGGCGTTTTCAATCGCAGGCGCTACAATCTCGATACCATAAACCTGTTTGGCGTGACGTGCAAGATACAGAGAAATCGTACCTGTACCGCAGTAAACGTCCACCACGGTTTCCTTGCCGCTCAGCGCCGCAAACTCCAGCGCTTTGTTATACAGCTTTTCTGCCTGCTCGCTGTTCACCTGGAAGAAGGCCTGCGCGGAAATATGGAAGCTCAGGCTGCCCAGACTGTCCTTAATCGATTCCGGTCCGTACAGCACGCGCGTCTTGCTGCCCATGACCACGTTCGTCTGTTTTTTGTTGATGTTCTGCACTACGCTCACAAGTCCCGGAACATGGCGTTTCAGCCATTCAATAAGCACGCCGCGGTGCGGAATGTCATAGCCAGAGGTAATAATAACCGCCATCACTTCGCCGCTGTGTACGCCCACGCGTCCCATAATATGGCGCACAAGTCCTTTGCCTGTCTTTTCGTCATAGGCGCTGATGTTATAATGCTGCATCCAGGTGCGCACTGTTTTCATAATTGCATTGTTCGCCTCTTTGGAAATCATGCAGGCATCCGTATCTACGACGCTGTGTGTTGCCGTCGCATAACAGCCTATCTGCAGCACACCTTCAGCATCCGCTGCCGCGGGGAACTGCATTTTGTTGCGGTAGCTCCACGGCTCCGCCGCCCCCAACACCGGCAATGCCTCTAAATTAAGATGTCCGATTCTGGTGAGCGCATCCTGCACCTGCTGACGCTTGCACTCCAGCTGTCCCTTGTAGCTCAAATGCTGCAGCTGACAGCCGCCGCATTCCTTATACACCGGACACGCAGGCTCCACACGCTCGGCAGATGCTTTGACAATCTCCTCCAGCGCACCAACTGCATAGCTTTTCTTCACCAGCGTAATAGTTACGCGCACCTCTTCCTCCGGCAGCGCGCCTTTGACAAAGACTGTAAATCCTTCATACTTGCCAACGCCCTCGCCGCTGCTGCCAAGACCATTGACAGTTAACGTAATATTATCCCCCTGTTTTACAGGAATTATCTGCTTCATATATTTCCACCTTACTTTTTCGATTTTATTGTATATATATCTAATTATATCACAAAAACAGCCTGCAAAGAAACAGCAGCACGCTAAGATAATGCTTTACATCAATTTCGCAGCCTACATAACGCCAAAATATCACTTTACATCTTTCCTGTAATTGTGAGAAGTGTGCAACATTTTCTGTAAAGCTATATACTTTTCATATAACATAAGCTATAATTAAGTTAGGGACATTGAGTTTCCGGGTCTATAAAGGTTTTATTTTGCGAAAGGAGCGATGCACAATGACAGTAAAATTTTTAAAATGCAGTATTTGCGGTAATATTGTCGGCCTGATTCACGACGGCGGCGGTGAGCTTGTCTGCTGCGGTAAGCCAATGCAGGAGCTTGTTGCCAACACTGAAGACGCAGCGCAGGAAAAGCATGTGCCCGTAATTACCGTTGACGGCAGCACTGTGCGTGTAGCTGTAGGCAGCGTGGAGCATCCCATGATTGAAAAGCACTACATCCAATGGATTTATCTGCAGACAACTCATGGCGGTCAGCGCTATATCTTAAAGCCCGGTGACAAGCCGGAGGCTGTTTTCGCTCTTGCCGAGGGTGCAGCTCCGCTCGCCGCTTATGCTTATTGCAATCTGCACGGATTGTGGGCGGCAAAGCTGTAACAGCTGATGCCTTACATTCATAAAACACTTCTTTTCTCAGTATCGGAGTCCCGACCGATAATGGTCAGGGGCTCCGATGCTTTTTTATTACTCAAAAAGCTAAAAAATAAAACCGGCCTCCGACAGCTATATGTAATAGCATATCAGAGACCGGTTAAATTACAAAAACAATCACGCCAGGCTTATGGTCTTAAGCCCCAAAGGCTGTTAAAAAGCACAGCGAGAGAATTATTTTTCTACCCACAGGCCTTTTTCGTCTTTTTTGTAGCCAGCAAATTCGATTGCCAACGCAGCCATAACCTTGGTTGCGTCCTTGATCTGTACGTTCAGCTCTTCTGCGCGGATGAAATCATCGTGGCACATTTCGCTGGGATTTTTGCTGGTGAGCAAAACGTATTCGTTCTGCATTTCTACAAGTGCTTTTGCTTCTGCATTAAATTGTTCCATTAGACTAATCTCCTTAGTTTTTATTATTGTACGATAACGCTCAGGTCACCTACAGCATGGGTAATATCCTTAACTGCTGCCAAGAGTGCCAGACGGTTGTTCTTCACGCGAACGTCCTCGTCCATAACCATAACGTCTTCGAAGAATTTGTTAATCGGGTCAACCAGCTTAACTGCTTCAGCCATAACTGCAGCATAGTCATACTTGGTTGCTGCAACCAGCACTTCCTTGCTGGCTGCCATAGCAGCATTGTGCAGAGCGCCTTCAGCTTCAACTGCAAAGAGCTGCGGGTTGATTGCAGATTCTTCTTCAATCTTCTTGCACAGGTTAGCAACACGGGTTGCAGCCTGAATCAGTGCCGGAGCCTCTGCGGAAGCAACAAAGCTGTTCAGAGCCTTAGCACGGGCAACAAGATCGGTGAAATCGTCGTTCATCTGGTCAGCCAGAACTGCGTCAACTACGTCATAACGGATGCCCTGATCCATCAGCATATTGCGCAGGCGCTGTTTCATGAACTCAGCAATCTGCGGTACGAGCTTTTTGGTGTCCTCTGCCGGGATGTTCAGCAGGTACAGAGCGCCGGCGATAACCTTGTACAGGGATACATGGTAGTTGCCGTCCAGTAAAATGTTGATGATGCCCAGAGCCTGACGGCGCAGTGCGTACGGATCCTGAGAGCCGGTCGGAGCCAGACCGCGGCTGAAGGTAGCGCAGATGTTGTCCAGTTTATCGGCAATACCGGTCAGACGGCCGATATCGGTAGTCGGCAGCTCGTCACCGGCAAAGCGCGGCAGATAATGCTCGTAAATACCCAGTGCAACCTCAGGAGCTTCACCGTCGAGCTTAGCATATTCGCGGCCCATAACGCCCTGCAGCTCGGTGAATTCGATAACCATGCCGGTTACCAGGTCGCATTTGCACAGCAGAGCGGTGCGCTCCAGCTTTTCTTTATCAACCTTGGCATTGATAGCCATAGCCAGCATATCAACAGCCTGTACCAGACGTTTGCTCTTATCGTTCATATTGCCCAGGCCTTCCTGGAAGGAAACAGTTTTGAGTTTTTCCAGACGGTCAGCCAAAGTTTGTTTTCTGTCTTCGTTGAAGAAGAATTCAGCGTCGCTCAGACGTGCACGCAGTACGCGCTCGTTACCGTGAGCAACAATTTCCAAATGCTCCTTGCCGCCGTTGCGGACGGTGATGAACTTGTTCAGCAGGGAGCCGTCCTCTGCCAGTACCGGGAAGTAACGCTGATGCTCGCGCATCGGGGTGATGATGCATTCCTTCGGCAGAGCAAGGAATTTTTCTTCGAATTTGCCGCACAGAGCAGTCGGCCATTCTACCAGATAGTTTACTTCCTCCAGCAGGTCTTCATTGATTTCTGCATGACCGCCTTCGGCAATTGCCAGGTCAGTAACCTGTTGACGAATCAGCTCACGGCGAGCGTCCTGGTCAACCATTACATAGTTGTCATACATAACCTTTTCATAGGAATCAGCATCAGGGATTTCTACAGCGCCGATGGTGCCGATAGCAGCGGAAGCTACAGCGTTCTTAGCCTTACTCTTTACAGTGTCGAACAGAGCCTTGGCAGCATCGCCGATGGACTCATGAGCTTTAGCGTTATCCAGTGCGGAAGGACGCAGGAAGCGGTGACCGCGGCTGAATTTGCCGGATTTTACGCCGGTAATTTCAACAGGGATAACTTCATCGCCGAACAGTGCAACCAGCCAACGAATCGGACGGACGAATTTGAATTCATGATCTGCCCAACGCATGTTTTTCGGGAAGTTCAGGCTGGTGAGGATATCAGTCAGCAGGCCCGGCAGCAAATCCTTAACCGGTTGGCCTGCCAGATGCTTAACAGCATATACATAATCATCGCGAACAACGAGCTCTTTTACGTCAACTCCTTGGCCGCGAGCAAAGCCTATAGCTGCTTTAGAGGGAGCGCCGCTTACGAAAGCGATTTTTGCGGAAGGACCTTTAGCCTCAACAGTGCTGTCCTCCTGAGCCTCGGCAACGCCGCTGGCAATGAAGGTCATACGACGGGGAGTGCCATAGGTTTTAACTGCTTCGAAGGGAATGCGCAGCTCAGTCATTTTCTTTTCTGTCAAATCCTTTAATTGTGCCAGAATGGCAGGCATAAATTTCGCAGGAATCTCTTCTGTACCGATTTCAAAAAGTAATTTTTCCATTATTTATTCTCCCCTTTCTTGAGCAGCGGGAAGCCCATTTCTTCACGTTGTGCTACATAAGCCTTTGCACACAGGCGGGCCATCGCACGTACACGGCCGATGTAGGCAGTACGTTCACTTACGCTGATTGCTCCGCGGGAATCCAGCAGGTTGAATGCATGGGAGCATTTCAGAACGTAATCATAAGCAGGACGGATATAACCAAGCTCAATAACGCGCTTAGCTTCTGCTTCATATTTGTCGAACAGGTCAAACAGCAGCGCGGTGTCTGCTACCTGGAAGTTGTAGAAGGATTGCTCTACCTCGTTGGTGTGGAAAACGTCACCGTAGGTAATGTCGCCAACCCATTGGATATCGAATACGTTTTCTACGCCCTGGATGTACATAGCCAGACGCTCCAGGCCGTACGTGATTTCAACGGTAACAGGCTTAACGTCAATGCTGCCTACCTGTTGGAAGTAGGTGAACTGGGTGATTTCCATACCATCCAGCCAAACCTCCCAGCCAAGGCCCCAAGCGCCCAGAGTCGGAGATTCCCAGTTGTCCTCTACAAAGCGGATATCATGCTCCTCCTGATGAATGCCGAGCTCAGCCAGGCTCTGCAGATACAGCTCCTGAATGTTTTCCGGAGAGGGCTTAACGATAACCTGGAACTGATGATGCTGGAACAGACGGTTTGGGTTATCACCGTAACGGCCGTCAGCCGGGCGGCGGGAAGGCTCTACGTAAGCCACACGCCAGGGCTCAGGTCCGAGTACGCGTAAAAAGGTAGACGGGTTCATTGTGCCTGCGCCTTTTTCGATGTCATAGGGCTGTGCCATAATGCAGTTTTGGCCTGCCCAGAATTTTTGCAGCTTCAAAATAATTGTCTGAAAATCCATGTTTTACCTCCTATATTTGTTACAAAGACGGCAATGGCAGCAGCTTGGTCCGAAAAACAAAAAGCACCCGCGTCCCCGTAACTTAAATGTTACAGGGACGGAGTGCATACAGCTCGGACTCCGCGGTTCCACCCTGCTTGACTGCAAAAAATGCAGCCCGCCTCAATCAATATACTTTTACAGCTCCAAAGTGCCTTCATCCGCCTTTGCCGCCTTGCACTGTCACGGCTCGCTGAGGTTGCAGACTACTACTCTTCTTCTTAGCTTAACTGTTAGTATATAAAATGCAGCGCTATTTGTCAAGTGCGGCAAATAATTTTGTAAATAACGCTCACAAAAATGTATCAGCTTTCACCATAACAAAATGCCCCCACGCGAACGCGCAGAGGCATTATTGCTTCAAGTTGTCAGGTTAATATAAATTAAGCGGCTATTATTTCTTTTCGATGAGCTTCAGCGGAGCAGAAATCTTAGCTTCTACTTTTTCGCCTTTAGCAGCTTTAACAGCTACTTCCAGACCTTGCTGGCCCATGATTTCCGGCTGTTGAGCGATAGTAGCGCTCATAGCGCCGCTTTCTACAGCCTTTACGCCGTCAGCAGTGCCGTCAAAGCCAACGATGAAGATTTGCTTGCCAGCACTCTTAGCAGCTTCGATTGCACCCAAAGCCATTTCGTCGTTCTGAGCGAAAATAGCTTTGATGTCCGGGTTAGCCTGCAGCATGTTTTCTGCTACAGTCAGGCCCTTGCTGCGGTCAAATTCAGCAGTCTGTTTAGCAACAACGGTCAGCTTACTGTCAGCCAGCTTGTGGAAGCCTTCGCCGCGTTCACGGGAAGCGCTGGCACCGGGGATACCCTCCAGCTCAGCAACCTTAACCTTTTCGCCCAGCTTTTTGATAATGTAATCAGCAGCCATTTCGCCGCCCTTTACGTTATCGGAAGCAACCAGGCATGCTACATCACCCTGGTTAGCACTGCGGTCGAGGCAGATAACAGGGATGTTAGCCTTGTTGGCAGCCTTTACGGACGTAGAAATTGCATCAGAGTCAACAGGGTTAACCAGCAGAACGCTGATGTTTTGCTGCAGCAGATCAGCAATATCATTAGCCTGCTTTGCAGGATCGTTCTGAGCGTCAACAACCTTTACAGTTACGCCCAGCTCCTTAGCCTTAGCTTCTACGCCTTTAGCCAGGGAAACGAAGAACGGATTGTTTTGAGTGGATACGGAGAAGCCAACGGTGATTTTCTTGTCGTTGCCTTTTGCAGCATCCTTCTTGTCGCTGCCGCCGCAGCCGACAATCATCATAGCCATTGCTACAATGCAGGTTAATACCAATAAAATTTTTTTCATGTGAGAAAATACCTCCCGGAATTAGAAATTACTATGCAGACAAAAACTTGAATTAAGCAGGCTGCGGCTGAAAAGCACTGGATGGTGCTTTACGTCCGCATCACGCTTAGTTTTTCTTTCTGTCCATCAGCACAGCCAGCAAAATTACTATACCTTTGACAACTTGTTGGTAAAAGCTGGATACGTTTAAGATATTCAGACCATTGTTCAGAGTGCCGATAATCAGCGCACCGATAATGGTACCGAAGATGCGGCCCTTACCGCCGGAAAGACTGGTGCCACCCAATACTACAGCTGCGATAGCATCCAGCTCATAGCCGGTACCGGCAGTAGGCTGAGCACTGTTCAGACGGCTGGTAAGAATAGCGCCTGCCATACCGCAAAGGAAACCTGTTACGGTATAAGCAAATATTTTAATGCGGTTGATTTTGATACCTGCAATGAAGGAAACCTTCTCATTACCGCCGACAGCATAGGTTTTGCGTCCCAGCGGAGTTTTGTGCAGGATGAACCACAAAATGAAAAACATAATCAGCATCATAATAGCAGGAACCGGCAGACCGGCAACATAGCCCTGGCCAAATTCCAGGAATCGGTCATCCTCGGACAGACTGCTGATAGGGTTGCCGTTGGTATATACCAAAGTCAGACCACGGAAAATAGTCATCGTCGCCAAGGTTGCGATAAAGGGCGCCACCTTGCCGTAGGTAATTACCAGGCCGTTGACACTGCCCAGTGCAGCACCGATGAGGCAGGCCAGCACGATACCGAATACAGGATCCATACCGCCCTTGATAAAGCTGCCCATGAGTGCACTGGAAAGCGCCAGAATACTGCCGACGGACAAATCAATACCGCCGGTTAAGATAACAAAGGTCATGCCAAAGGAAATTAAGGCATTGATAGAAACCTGACGCAGCAGGTTTTTCAGGTTGCTGGGATCGATAAAGCTGCTGTTAAGGCAGGAAATGACCACAAACAACACAATAAGTCCGATTATGGAACCGGATTTTTTTAAGATTGCTTTTACATCCATTATTTTTATTGCCCTCCCGTTGCAAGTGTCATGATTTTTTCCTGGTCTGCTTCATCGTGCAGCAGCTCGCCGGCAATGCGGCCTTCGTGGACAACGACGATTCGGTCGCTCATGCCCAATACCTCCGGCAGCTCCGAAGAAACCATAATAATCGAAACGCCACTTGCAGTAAGCTCGTTCATCAGCTCATATATATCGCGTTTTGCACCTACGTCGATACCACGGGTAGGCTCATCCATAATAATGACCTCCGGGTGTCTGCCAACCCATTTGGCAATAACCACCTTCTGCTGGTTACCGCCGGACAACGCACCGGCCTCAAGGTCCAGGCTGCTGGTCTTTACGCCCAGCTTTTTTGCCATTTTATCGGCAAAATCATTAAGAATATTAAAATTGATGACACCGCTTTGGGCAAAGCTGTCAACACTCGGCAGAGCAATGTTACGCAAAATGGAGAAGTCCAGAATCAGGCCCTCTGTTTTGCGGTTTTCGGTTACGAAGCCCAATCCTGCCTTAATAGCATCCTCAGGCTTGGTAATCTTCAAAGGCTCGCCCTTGAAAACCAGCTCGCCGCCTGCATGAGGATCAACGCCGAAAACGGCGCGCATGATTTCGGTACGGCCGCTGCCCATAAGGCCGGCAAAGCCCAAAATCTCGCCCTTGCGCAGGTTAAAGTTAATATCATGGAAAACTCCCGGCTGTTCAAAGTGCTTAACCTCCAGCAGCACCTCGCCCGGCTTATTGCGGCGGTCGGGATAAAATTCCGTAATGGAGCGTCCTACCATATCGCGGACAATCTGCTCCATGCTGTATTCCTTAACAGGCCTGGTTGCAACGGATACGCCGTCACGCATAACGGTAATCGTGTCGCAGTTCTGCGTAACCTCTTCCATACGGTGCGAAATATACACCATTGCTACACCACGTTTTTTCAGGGAGCGCATAACCTCAAAGAGCTTTTCTGTTTCTCTTTCGGTCAGCGCCGCCGTAGGCTCGTCCATAATAACAACCTTGGCATCCAGCAGAAGGTTACGGACGATTTCCGTCATCTGCTGCTGTCCTACCGAGCATTCGCCGGCTTCCATATCCAGTGGCAGCTCAATTTCAATTTCACGGCATTTCTGCTCTGCCATAGCACGCATAGCCTTAAAATCCAGGATACCCATGCCGTTGGTTACGCTGTGCATCAAAAACAGGTTTTCCAGAATGCTCAGGTTCGGCCAGATATTCAGCTCCTGATGGATAAAGGCGATGCCGTAAGCTTCTGCCTCCAGAGGATTTTTGAAGCTGATTTCCTTGCCGTCGACAAAAATCTGTCCCTTATCCTGCTTGTGAATACCCGTCAGGATATTCATCAGTGTTGATTTGCCGGCACCGTTTTCACCCATCAGAGCGTGTACCTCACCGCTTTTAAGCTTCAGGTCAACACCCTTGAGCACCTCATTAGAACCAAAGGCCTTATGGATATTTCTTAATTCAATCTCCATACTTTTCCTTATTCCTACCTTACGCTAATTTTTAAAAGAAAACATTGCTGTGCAGAATCACATTGGCAAAAGGAGTAATTTCGCCGGTGCGGATAATGCATTTTGCATGCTTGGTTGCCTCCTTGAAGGCTTCGTGGTCTGCATCGATAATCCACTGCTCTTCAGTGAAAAGCTGCTTCATAGCGCCATAGACAGCAGGATTTCTGCCTTCCATTTCCGCTGCAATTTCTACCTTTTCGATAACCATATTCTTGGCTACTTCCTCAACAACCTCCAGGAAGGAAGGAGTTCCCGGCTTCAGAGCCAGGTCGATTTTCTGCACGCCTGCAGGCACAGGCAGACCGCAGTCACCGATAACGATAGTGTCGGTGTGGCCCAAATCAGCCAGCACCTTCGCAATAGAGCTGTTCAACATTCCACCCTTTTGCATTACTTAAGCATCTCCTCTACTTCATGTAAATAAGGCATACCGCCCTGTGCTCCCAGCTTTTGCACCGAAAGAGCTGCGGCAGCATTGGCAAAGCTGATGCTTTCCTGCATGGATTTGCCATTTGCACGGGCAACAGCAAAGGCACCGTTAAAGGTGTCGCCTGCACCCGTAGTGTCAACCGGCTTTACCTTAAAGCCGGGAACAGTAATAACCTGTCCCTTTTCTGCATAGGCAACACCCTTGCTGCCCAGCGTCATAATCACCTTGCCCTGGTTCTGATCAAGGATATCCGCCTTGCCCTTACCGGCAAACAATGTTGCTGCCTCGTGCTCGTTGGGAGTCAGATAAGTGATCTTATCCAGCAGAGCCTGCGGCACCGGAGCAACAGGTGCGGGGTTCAGCAGCACAGGTACACCGTGCGCTGCGCATTTTTCGATAACATAAGCGTTAGTAGCGGCAGGAATTTCGTGCTGCAAGAGCACCATGTCTGCCTTGCTGATATCCTCCCACGCTTCATCAATCAGCGACGGGGATACCAGGTCATTGGCAGCCTTGATAACGATAATCGTGTTATCGTCCTCCGCTACGGTAATGTGTGCGGTACCGCTGTTTTCACCCGGCAGCACCTTCACATAGGTGGAATCAACGTTATTTTCCTTTAAAGCCTTCAATACCAGCTGGCCGTACACATCATCACCGATGCAGCCGACCATCATAACATCTGCTCCCAGGCGGGCTGCAGCAACAGCCTGGTTGGCACCCTTGCCGCCGGGAGAAACGGTCAGGCGGTTGCCGAAAATAGTTTCTCCGGGATGCACCCAGCGGTCACATTCAACAGTAATATCAATATTACAGCTACCTACTACGACAATCTTTGACATATTTTCTACCTCCTGTCTTCAGGATTTATATAATTTTTTGTAATAACAATGCGTATTGCCCGTCAATCAGGTTCGGCTGCAGCAAATCCTTAAGGAGTACTGCCTGCTTGCGGCTGGTTTTGGGCATGGTCTGCTGCCAATAGGTGATAGCAAGCTGCAGCAGCCGCAGCAGCTCCTCTCTGGCGCTCTTGTCGTCGGCAGTCAGCTGCCAGAAAAAGCTGTACCATTGGCGAAAGATATCCGCATCATCCAGCATCGCCGAACGCGATACGTTAGCGGTTACATCACGCAGGTGACGCAAAAGCAGCTGCAGAAGCGCTGTCTGCCGCGCAGGTTGTGCCTTCGGCACACGCCGCAGCAGCAGACGGTACAGAAGCGTCAGCTCCCTGTAAATTCTGCAGGCCTTGTCAAAGCCATCCCAGCGTGCGTACACGACGAAATGCAGCTGCAGCTGCTGCAGGCTCCACGCCCACCGTTGCAGGTCCTGCTGCTTTAAAAGCCAGCGCCCGGCCTCACGCAGCAGAAACGCCGTCTCCTCGCGCCACCGCCTGCGTGCCATACGCGCCGCCAGACTGAGCCATTCGCCCATAAATTCCTGCAGCACTGCAGTATCGCCGGCGTACGTCCGCAGCCAGCACCGCACCAGCAGTGCAAGCATAGGACGCACTTCATCCAGGCGCCTGTCGCACACGGCAAACGTCAGCCGCAGCAGAACGCTGCCGCCCTGATGTGCCAGCTGCGGATTGACCAACAGCTGCTCCAAACGCGGCCTGCTTTCCTGCATCCAAGCCGCAAAAAGCTGCCGTTGCCGGTGGCGTAAGGCCACCAGCAGACAGCAGCTGATTGCTTGTAATGCTTCATTATCTGCTGCTTCAGCAATAATACCCGAAAAAGCTGTGCAGGCGTTTTGTTCTCTGCCGTCACGCAGAGCAATACATGTTTCTAAAATAAGTTCTGTTACCATATTCCTACAGGTTAATATCGCCTTCGTAGACGTCACCGGAAACAGGATCCACCGTTACCAGCAGGCCGTCGGCCAGCTTGGAGGTTGCTTTCTCCACGCCTACGATAACAGGCAGACCGCAGGTTACGGCAACAATAGCGGTGGAGGATGTCAGGCCGCCCTCTTCGGCGATAATCGCTGCTGCCTTGGCAGCAGCCTGCGGTACAAACTCATCGTTCAGCACATCAACTACAAGTATATCGCCCTTTTGGAGCTTGTCCTTGAAATCTGCCGCAGTTCTGCCTACGCAGATACGGCCGGTGACAGTCTTGCTGCCGATACCGGTACCGCTGATAAGTTTGGTACCCACTGTAACCACCTTAATCAGATTTGTACTGCCCGGAGTACCGATAGGCACGCCGGCAGTTATAACAACAGATGCGCCGTCCTTAATCACGGAGTGATGCAAAGCACACTGCAAAGACAGCTCTATCATTTCATCAGTATTTGTGGAGTATGGCCCCAAAAGCGGCAGCACACCCCAATAAAGCTGCATCGCACGCACGCGCTCAGGCAAGCGTGATACAGCAACAACAGTACATTGAGGCTTATATTTGGCAATCATACGCGCCGTAAAGCCTGATTCGGTAATCGTAAGAATAGTATCTGCCTTTATTTCCTGAGAAATCTGCACTGTAGCATGGCTGATGGCATCGGTAGAATGGATGCGCTCGCTGATGCCCTTTTTCTGAAAGATATGAACATAATCAAGCGCATTTTCCGTGCGAACGGCAATCTTAGCCATCGTCTGCACAGCCTCCAGCGGATATTTGCCGCTGGCAGTTTCGCCGCTCAGCATAATAACGTCGCTGCCGTCAAAAATAGAGTTGGCAACGTCGCTGGCCTCGGCACGGGTTGCACGATAGCTGTTAATCATGCTTTCCAACATCTGCGTAGCCGTAATAACAGGCTTGCCCGCCTTGTTGCAGCGCGCGATAATATCCTTCTGTACCAAAGGTACATCCTCGGTCGGTATCTCTACGCCCAGGTCGCCTCTGGCAACCATAATGCCGTCGGATACGCCGATAATTTCATCGATATGCTGCACACCGGCCTCATTCTCGATTTTGGAAATAATCCCGATGGAAGAGCCTGCTTCCTCAAGCACTTTACGGATAGCGATAACATCATCGGCCTTCTGCACGAAGGATGCCGCAATGTAATCCATATCATGCTCGACAGCAAAAAGAATATCTGCCTTGTCCTGCTCCGACAAAAACGGCAGCTTCAGCTCGATACCGGGGCAGGCCACACGTTTGCGCGAGCTCAGCTCACCGCCGTTGACCACCTTGGTATAAATCTTGCAGCCGTCAATGCGCACAACCTTTAAGGAAAGCAGTCCGTCGGCCAGCAGAATATTGCTGCCTATTTCTACCTCCTGCGGCAGACCGGCATAATTGACGTGTGCCATATGGCGGTCGCCCAGATAATCCTCGGTAGTCAGGCAGAAATCATCGCCCTCGTTCAGCTCGATTTTGCTTTCGGCAAACATTCCCAGTCGCATTTCCGGGCCTTTGGTATCTGCAATCGTAGCAATTACCTTACCGGCCTCTTCTGCTGCCCGGCGCACCAGCTGCAGCCTTTTGCTATGATCCTCATGATTGCCGTGCGAAAAGTTGAAGCGTGCCAAATCCATGCCTGCAAGCATCATCTTACGCAACAGCTCTACATTGTCCGTACTGGGACCTACTGTACAGATAATCTTCGTTTTCTTCATCAGGACTGCGCCTCCTCAGTACTGAAACTTATTCTCACACAAAACCTCATAGGCATCCTCTGCCTCCGAAACCGGCAGGCAGATTTCATAAGCCTTATTATGCTTGCCTCCGGCACTTTTCAGCTGTACCAAAAAGCCGTTTTCCGTCAGCATTTGCTTTATTTTTTGGGCTTGTTCCTCAGTGTGGGCAATATAAATTGTTTTCCACATACTAGAATGCCTCCTGTAAATCAGGTAATTGTATTAAGCCTTGTAAGCTTTGATTTTTTCAATCAGCTTCGGCAGGATTACGTTTACATCACCTACGATGCCATAATGAGCAACGGTGAAAATCGGTGCCTCTGCATCCTTGTTGATAGCGATGATGATATCGCTGTCCTTCATGCCGGACAGATGCTGGATAGCACCGCTGATGCCGCAGGCAAAGTAGATATGCGGAGTAACGGATTTACCGGATTGGCCAACCTGTTGGGAGTGAGTCAGCCAGCCCTCATCAATAGCGGCACGGGTGCCTGCTACTGCGGAATTTTCAAAGAGAGCAGCCAGCTGTTCCAGCACGTCGAAATTTTCCTTGCTGCCGAAGCCGCGGCCGCCTGCTGCGATCATATCAGCTTCATCAATCTTAACAGCGTTTTCGCTGCTCAGAGCTTCTTTTTTAACCAGTTCAACACGGCTTACAGCGCCTGCTTCCGGAGTGAAGGCAATAACCTCACCGGTGCGGTTGTTGTCCATTTCTGCCGGTTTGAATACTTTAGGACGAACGGTACCCATTTGCGGACGGTTAACGTCGCAGATGATGGTAGCGCAGATATTGCCGCCCAGTGCGGGACGAGTCCAGGCAACGAGCTTGTCATCGGTTACATCCAGAGCAGTGCAGTCAGCGCACAGGCCGGTATGCAGACGTGCTGCAACACGCGGAGCCAGGTCACGCCCGTCATCGGTAGCACCGAACATAATGGAAGCCGGATCATATTTTTTGGACAGCTGGCAGATAGCATCGGTATATAACTCGGTATCATAATCTGCGTATTTAGCATCCTCAACAACATAAACAACATCAGCGCCGGCAGCAATCAGCTGCTGCGGCAGCTCGCCTGCAGCAGCGGTCACCAGTACCGCACAGCATTTTTCCTCCAGCTTGGCACACAGCTCTTTGGCAGCGCCCAACAGCTCAAAGGTAACATTCATCAGCTGACCATTTTCCTGTTCAGCAATAACCCACATATTTACACACTCCTATTCGTTATCTTCAGTATCGTCAGTTTCGGCAATAGCTATAGCCTCCATGGGACATTCGCGGATGCAGGCACCGCAGCAGACACACTGCTGCATATCAATCTGCGCCTTGCCCTCACGCAGCGTTGCAGCGCCCATCGGGCATACCGCCACACATTCCTCACAGCCACAGCAAAGCTGCCTGTTTACTTTTATCAGCATGGTTCACCTTAGCGGGTAATAACCTCTGCCTTAACCAGCTTTTCAAACAGCATATCTACTGCTGCATCAGCATCTGCTTCGGTAATGATTTCGCCATTGATTTCAGGCGGGGTCGGGGTGAAGGCTTTTTTAACCTTAGTCGGAGAGCCCTTCAGGCCTACGGTTGCAGGATCAATATCCAGGTCAGCAACGGTAAGAGTAGGAATCTGAGCCTTACGTGCTTTCATTTTGCCTTTAATGCTGGCAAAACGCGGCTCTTTTTCGGATTTGGTTACGGTAACCAGCAGCGGTGCGGCGCAAGCCAGAGTCAGCTGATAGTTTTCGTTTTCGCGGACAACAACAAATTTACCGTCTTCATAGCTCAGGCTCAGAGCGCCGGTAATCTGAGGAATTCCCAGATGCTCTGCCATTTCCGGGCCAACCTGTGCGGTGTCGCCGTCTACTGCCTGCTTACCGCAGAGCACGAGGTCGAACTCGCCCAGATGTTTTACAGCAGCAGCCAGAGCCAGGCTGGTTGCCAGAGTATCGCTGCCGCCCAGAACACGGTCGCTCAGCAGAACGCCGTCATCAGCGCCCATAGCGATTGCTTCCTTCAGAATATCGGTTGCCTGGGGCAGGCCCATGGTCAGTACAGTTACCTTAGCGCCTTCCTTATCCTTCAGGCACAGTGCTACCTCCAATGCCTGACGGTCATAGGGGTTCATAATATTTTCTACACCCGTACGGTCTAAGGTATTGGTTTCGCGGTTAAATTTTACTTTTGCCGTATCCGGCACTTGTTTTAAACAAACGAGAATATTCATTTGCTGCCTCCTTAAGCTTATTACAGGAGCTGCTGCTCCGGCTTTTTTACATTCTTCTCTTTATTTTAGCATTTTTGTACTTAAACTTGCAAGTATATCATGAAAGTTTATGAAAAACAGCTCAAATAATTACATCAATCTTTCTTTACCACACAGTTTTCACCAAGTATTTTGACCACATCCTCGGCAAAGCCCGGTGCTTCGCTGTTCACCCAGAAGTTAGGCGTTGTCTTGATAAGCTTACGCGAGCCCATCAGCTGCAGGTATACGCAGTCATCACCCTTGTATTTTTGAAACAGCTGCATCAGCTCACGCTGCACCAGCGGATTTTCCAGATGCGCTTCGATGCGCAGGCGGATTTCCGTAGGCGGCTTGGACGGCAGAGCGCGCACGCTGTTGGCAATAATCTTGCTTTCACGCTCATCCACGCTGAAGCGTCCTTCAATCGCCACAATACTGTCCTCATAGATATCCTTGACATTTGTATGATAAGCCTGTGGGAAAACGATAACCGGGAAGCGTCCGCTGAAATCCTCCAGCGTCAGAACGGCCATCGTATCACCGCGCTTGGTATTTTTAATTGTGCAGTCCGTAATAATACCGGCCACGCGCACGAACTGTCCGTCCTGTACCTGCGTTTCACCGCCGAACTGGTGCAGCGGCATGAAGCGCTGCAGCATCTGCTTGTAATCGCTCAGCGGATGGTCGGTAACGTAAAAGCCGATAATTTCCTTTTCGTTCTGCAGAATAAGCTGCTTGGGGATTTCCGGCAGCGGCGGCAGCTTGATTTCCGTCACGCCGAAGCTATCGTCACCGAACAGCCCCAGCTGGCCGTTAGCCTTGTCCCTCTGGCAGGCGGCACCCAAATCAACCGCCTGCTCTATAATAGACAGCATCTGCGAGCGTCTGGCGCCGAAGGAATCCATTGCGCCGCATTTAATCATATTTTCGATAACACGCTTGTTGACCACGCGCATATTCACACGGCAGCAGAAATCCGTCAGACTCTTGAACGGACCGCCCTCGTTACGGGCGCTGATAATGGCATCTACTGCGGCATCACCAGTATTTTTGATGCCCGCCAGGCCGAAGCGGATAGACGAATTTTTATGTACCGTAAAGTTGTGACCGCTTTCGTTGACATCCGGCGGCAGGATTTTGACATTATCATTACGACAGACGTTGATATACCAGCTCACCTTATCCGCATCACCGATAATGCTGTTGAGGAAGGCCGCATAGAATTGCGGACGCCAGTGCGCCTTCAGATAAGCGGTTTCATAGGCTACCAGCGCATAGGCTACGGAGTGTGATTTGTTGAAGCCGTAACCGGCGAAGTGCTGCAAGAGCGAGAAAATCTGGTCGCTGAGCTCTTCGGGGATATCATGCAGCTTTTTGGCACCGTCAATAAATGACTGGCGCATAGAATCCAGCTCCTTGGCCTTCTTCTTGCCCATCGCACGGCGCAGAATATCTGCCTGACCGAGCGTAAAGCCTGCCAGTGCGGAGGTTATCTGCATAACCTGCTCCTGATACAGAATAACGCCGTAGGTATCCTTCAAAATAGGCTCCATCAGCGGATGTAATACCTTCGCCGTGCGCTGTCCGTGACGTCCGGCGATAAAGTCCTCTGCCATACCGGTGCCCAAAGGACCCGGACGGTACAGAGCCACCAACGGAATCAGGTCCTCAAAGCTTTCGGGAGCCAAATCCATAACCAGCTTGGTGATGCCAGCCGACTCCAGCTGGAAAACGCAGGCCGTTTCACCTCGGCGCAGCATTGCGCAGGTCGCCTCATCTGCCAACGGTATATTATCAATATCAACCTCTTCACCCGTAGTTTCGCGGATAAAGCGAATGCAGTCACCAATAACTGTCAGCGTGCGCAGGCCTAAAAAGTCCATCTTCAGCAGACCAAGCTCTTCTACCTTATTTTTATCGTACTGGGTGATGACGCCACCCTCACTGCCCTGCTGCAGCGGTACGTAATTTTTCATATTATGCGGCGCGATAATAACACCGGCGGCATGCGTGCCTGCGTTACGCGGCAGGCCCTCCACGCTTTGCGCAAGGTCAATCAGCTTTTTGACCTCCGGGCGCGAGTCATATGCCTGACGGAAGTCCTTGCTGCCGTTCAGCGCCTTCTCCAACGTAATGCCCAGCTCACGCGGAATCAGCTTGGCGATTTCGTCTACCTCGCCGTAGCTCATGCCCAACGCCTTGCCGACGTCGCGCACTGCCGCGCGCGCCTGCAGTGTGCCGAAGGTAATAATCTGCGCCACACGCTCCTGTCCGTAACGGCGCACTACATAATCCAGCACCTGATTACGCTTCACATAGCAGAAGTCGGTATCAATATCAGGCATGCTGACGCGTTCAGGATTTAAAAAGCGTTCGAACAGCAGATGGTAACGCAAGGGCTCGATATTCGTTATGCGCAGCAGATAGGCCACGATACTGCCTGCGGCACTGCCGCGTCCCGGACCGACCGGAATATCATGGCTACGGCAATAATTGATAAAATCCCAGACAATGAGGAAATAGCAGGCGTAGCCCATCGTATTGATGATGTCCAGCTCAAAATCCAGACGCTTGCGGACCTTCTCATCCACAACCTCGTAGCGCTTAGGCAAGGCCTCCTCGCACAGGTGACGCAGATAGCTCACGGCATCAAAGCCCTCCGGCACCGGGAACTCCGGCAGCAGCAGATGGCCGAACTCCATCTTCACGTTGCAGCGGTCAGCAATTTTATTGGTATTGCTCAAAGCCTCCGGACAATCGCCGAACAGCGCCTCCATCTCATCATAGCTTTTCAGATAATAGCTGTCGTTGTTAAAGCGCATACGGTCCGGCTCATCAACCGTGCTGGTCGTCTGAATGCACAGCAGAATATCCTGCGCTGCGGCATCCTTTTGCTGCACATAATGCAAATCATTTGTCGCTACCAGGCCAAGACCGAACTCCTGCGCCAGCTGCTTCAGCTCCGCGCTGACCTTGTGCTCCTCATCAAGATCATGGTCCTGAATTTCCAAAAAGTAATTTTCCTTGCCAAAAATATCGATATATTCCTGAATGCAGCGACGTGCTCCCTCCAGGTTGTCCTGCAAAATCATCTGCGGCACCTCGCCGGCAACGCAGGCACTGAGACAGATAACGCCCTCGTGATACGTTCGCAGCACGTCCTTGTCTACGCGCGGTTTATAATAAAAGCCCTCCAGCTGACCAATGCTAACGATTTTCATCAGGTTATGGTAGCCTGTATCGTTCTCCGCCAGCAGAATCAAATGGTACATGCCGCGGTTATTTTTTTCCAGATGCGAGCCCTTGGACAGGTAAACCTCGCAGCCGATAATCGGCTTGATGCCTGCCTTGGTACACTCCTGATAAAATTCCACTGCGCCGTACATTGCGCCGTGGTCGGTAATCGCCAGACTGTCCATGCCCAGCTCCTTAGCGTAGGCCACCAGCTCAGGAATTTTCGAAGCGCCGTCCAGCAAGCTGTATTCCGTATGTACATGTAAATGAGTAAAGCGTTTTGTCATCTCTTGCTCCTTAAATTAAAAGACCGCTGCCGCGCAAATCTGCGGCAAATGTATGTAAAACTATTCTAGCATTACAGATAAAATTCCTGCCTAAAACTGAAAAAACATACAACCGTGAATTCACAATTCGTTCGTTGTATGTTCTCTTTATCTATGTTACAATATATTCAGACTTTGGACAATCGTGCTTACGGGTGGCATTGCCATCATTCTCCAACAGAATGGATGTGATGCCTATGAAGAACTACGACTTTAAGGACCTGATGGCCTTTGGCGTATTCATTCTGGCGTTGCTGACATTTATTTTTCAGTTCAGTAAATAACCCAGACATAGGAAAACCGCCCTTAATCTTTGCCTAGTGACAGGGCGGTTCTTCCGCAATAAAAGCTTTGGCAACCCACCGACGTGGGCGGTTGTCCTTTGTCTATAATATAGCATATTACGCTGCTTTTTGCAAGCAAACCGCTTGCTGTAAAAGCAGCTTTTTCGCTTCTATTCCCCTTTTTTACCCCACGCCAGACCGATAAGTAAAAAGAACAGATTATACACGAGCGCCGGCAACAGACTGTTGATTTCCCACGGGCTGATATGCTTCCAGAAAAGCGCCGCAAAAATGCCTGCACCCATAGCAGCCACGCCCATTGAAGCGCGCACCCTGCCCGGGAAGAAAATGCAGAACGTCAGCGGCAGAAAGATACCGCTGCCCCGCAGCGCCATGGAGAGATAATTCCACTCCAGCACCGACGAATCAAGGTGCATAAAGACAAACACCATCGCAGTGACAGAAACGGCCAGCACGCTCAGGCGGCTTGCCCACAGTTGGCCTGCAGCCGTAGCCTTAAGCCAGATTTTGCTGACGATATCACGCGAAATCATCGTACCTACGCCCAGCGCCAGGCCTGCGATTGAGCCCAGGGCCGAAAGCAGCACGGCGCCCAGGCCGATACCTCCGAGCCATTGCGGCAGATAGGTAACGAGATACAGCGGCAGTGCGTCAATAGAATTTATCTCCGGATGGTGCAGATGCATGAACATACCGATCATTACTGACGGCAATCCCACGGGAATTACTATCAGTGCGGCAGCACAGCAGCCAACAGCTGCAGTTTTGGTATCGCGCGCCGAAAACAGCGCCTGCACATAGGTCTGCGTAGAAATAACGCCCACTATCATCGAACCGAGGCTGACAAGACCGTCCTCCACGCCGCGTCCGAAAAGGCTGAACCAGGGATATGCCGCAAAGCTCTGCGTCAAGCCCTGCCAATGTCCCATATCGGCGTAGGCCATCACGCCGCCGACGAAAATGCTGGCGAAAATCAGCACAATCTTAAAAATCCCGGCCATTCCGCTGCTGCTGAGGCCACCGAAAAACACCAGCAGCAAAGTAACAGCGATAACAATGGCCGCTGCAGCCAAAAGCGGTACGCCGAACAAGCCTGCAATGAGATGCAACGCCGTCAGCGTGCTCGCTACGATGCTGAAAAAAATACCGGCGCAGGCGCTGAAGGTCGCCAGCCACCCCGCAGGCTTGCCATAATCCGTAACGAGATACTCCGCTACGGTGGTCAGTGAGCTGCGGCGCAAGGGCACAGCATAAAACGCCGCCATCAGCAAAAGCGCAATGCCGCTGCCGAGCGTAAACCACCAAGCCGTCAGCCCCAGCTTGAAGCCAAGCTGCGCCGTACCAACGGTAGCAGCGCCACCGACAATCGTGCCGATAATCGTGCCCGCGACAAGGCCTGCGCCCGAGCTGCGGCCTCCTACGTTATAATCATCGGCAGACTTCACCCTTTTGGCTGCCAAAAGCCCCGGCAGCAGCGTCACCAGAAGCGTTACAGCCAGGCTTATATAATGTGTAGCAGTAAGCTGCATATCCAACCCTCCAATATTTTAAGCTGCCGGATGCAAACGTTCTGCCGACAGCATTAATTCTAAAAAGCTCAGTATTAGTATAACACAAAAAATACGGCAAAAAAAGCATAGCCTCCGCAAGAATGCTTTGCTGCGGCAGCAGACGAAAAAAGCGCTTGCGAGCTTGTTTTGCTCAGATTGTTACATAAAAACTATCTTCTTTATTATTGCGAAATTCAGCTTTTTTCTGTATAATATAGTTTATACCTTTATATATTTAGTGTATGCTTTTTGGAGGAAAATTATGAGCCGTTTAAGAATCGAAACACCCGACCAGGCACAGCTTACGGTCGAGCGCTTGTACAAGGACCTGGAACGACACATCATCGCCAGCCCCCCGGGACTGTGCCCTGTTGACCTGCAGCTGTCGTTCCTCAAAGTCTGCCACGCACAAACCTGTGGCAAATGCGTACCCTGCCGTGTAGGCCTCGCGCAGCTGCAGAATCTTATGGAAGACGTGCTCGCCGGCAAGGCTGACATGCACACTCTGGATTTAATCGAAAGCACTGCGCAAAATGTTGCCAACAGCGCTGACTGCGCCATCGGCTTCGAAGCAGCCAAAATGGTTTTGGCCGGTCTGGAAGGCTTCCGTGAAGATTACATTAACCACATAAAGAAGGGCAAATGCTCTGTCAACGTCCATCATTCTATCCCCTGCGTTGCTTTGTGCCCGGCACAGGTTGATATCCCCGGTTACATTGCACTGGTTGGCGCAAGCCGTTATGCCGACGCTGTCAAGCTCATCCGCAAGGATAACCCCTTCCCGACTGCCTGCGGTCTTATCTGCGAGCATCCCTGTGAAGCACGCTGCCGCCGCAGCATGATTGATGCTCCTATCAATATCCGCGGTCTGAAGCGTATGGCTGTCGATAACGCGCCCAGCAACACTGTTCCGCTGCCCGAAAAGCAGCCTGCTACCAACAAACGTATCGCTATCATCGGCGGTGGCCCCAGCGGTATGTCCGCAGCCTACTATCTGGAGCTGATGGGCCATCATGCTGTTGTGTTCGAAGAAAAGAGCAAGCTCGGCGGCATGCTGCGCTACGGCATTCCTGCTTACCGCTTCCCGCGTGAACGCCTGCAGGAGGACCTAGACGCTATTTTGTCCACCGGCGTAGAAGTACATCTCAACACCAGAATCGGTAACGAGGAGGGCGATATCCCCTTCGAAAAGCTGCGTGAGGAGTTTGACGCGGTTTATATTGCCATCGGTGCTCACACCGACAAAAAAATCGGTATTGAAGGCGAGGATTCCCACGGTGTTATCAGTGCGGTAGAAATGCTGCGCAACATCGGTGAGGAAAAAATGCCTGACTTTAAGGATAAAACCGTTGTTGTTATCGGCGGCGGCAACGTTGCTATGGACTGCACCCGCAGCTCCATCCGTCTCGGTGCCAAAAAGGTTATCATCGCCTACCGCCGTCGTCAGGATGACATGACAGCGCTGCCCGAAGAAATCGAAGGTGCTATTGCCGAGGGCGCTGAGCTGTACGGCTTAAAGGCTCCGCATCACATTGAAGCAGATGCCGAAGGTAATGTGGCCGCTCTCTGGGCTGAACCGCAAATCATCGGTCCTATCGATGCCTGGGGACGTGCACGTCCGATTCACGCTGACGTAGAGTTGGAGCGCATTCCCTGCGACGTTATCGTTGTTGCTATCGGTCAGGGCATTGAGCTGCGTCCGTTCGAGGAAGCCGGCATCAAAATCAAACGCGGTACTATTTCCGCACTCTCAAGCAGTGAGCTTGCCAACAATGAAGGCGTCTTCGCCGGCGGCGACTGCGTAACCGGTCCTGCAACCGTAATCCGTGCTATTGCTGCCGGTAAGGTTGCTGCCGCTAATATTGATGAATATCTGGGCTATAATCACACCATTTCCTGTGATGTAGTTATTCCCGACCCGTCTATTGACGATAAACGTCCCTGCGGCCGTATCCAAATGCACGAAACCGAAGCAGGCGAACGTAAACATACCTTTGAGCCGATTGAATGCGGCATGACCAAGCAGGAAGCCTGCCAGGAAGCAGGACGCTGCCTGCGCTGCGACAAATTCGGCTTCAGCACACTGAAAGGAGGCAGAACCTTAAAATGGTAAACCTGACAATCGACGGACAAAAAGTTTCCGTTCCCCAGGGGACAACAATCATGCAGGCTGCTGCCACTGTCGGAATCGAAATCCCCCGCCTGTGTTATCTTAAAGGCATCAACGAAATCAGTGCCTGCAAGGTCTGCGTAGTTGAAATTCAGGGACAGAACCGTGTAGTTACCGCCTGTACCACTCCGGTACAGGAAGGTCTGGTAGTTTATACCAACTCCCCTAAGGCCCGCAGCATCCGCCGCACCAACGTGGAGCTGATTTTATCCCAGCATGACTGCATGTGCGCAACCTGCGTGCGCAGCGGCAACTGCAGCCTGCAGACTTTGGCCAATGATCTTGGTATTTACGATATTCCCTATGAGCGCGATGTTGTCGACACTCCCTGGAACCAGGAGTTCCCGCTCATCCGCGATTCCAAAAAATGCATCAAATGCATGCGCTGCGTCCAGATTTGTGACAAGGTGCAAAAGCTGCATATCTGGGATGTGCAGAACACCGGTGCCCGTACTACCGTAGACGTTGCCGGCAATGCTTCCATTGAGGACAGTGACTGCAGCCTCTGCGGTCAGTGTATCACCCACTGCCCCGTTGGCGCGCTGAAGGAGCGTAACGATGTTCCCAAAATTTATGACGTATTGGCCGATCCCAATAAGGTAACCGTAGTACAGGTTGCACCTGCAGTACGCACCGCCTGGGCCGAAGCCTTTAACCTGCCGCCCGAGCTGGCAACCGAAGGCCGCATGGTAGCAACACTGAAGAAAATCGGCTTCGATTATGTCTTCGATACCTGCTACGCTGCCGACGTTACCATCATGGAGGAAGCAAGCGAGCTTTTAGAGCATCTGCAAAAGCCGCAGGACCACAGCTGGCCTATGTTCACCTCCTGCTGCCCCGGCTGGGTAAGCTATGTAAACAAAACTCATCCGTACTTCGTGCCTAACCTTTCTACCACCAAATCTCCGCAACAGATTTTCGGTGCGCTGGCAAAATCCTATTTTGCACAGAAGAAGGGCCTGAAGCCGAAGGAAATCTGCTCTATTTCCATCATGCCCTGCGTTTCCAAAAAACGCGAGGCCGCTCTCTTCTCTATGCGCAGCAGCGGCACCCATGATGTAGATATTGTACTCACCACGCGCGAGTTTATCCGCCTGCTGCGTGCCGAGCACATCAACCCGGCAATGCTGGACGAACAGCCCTTTGATAATCCGCTGGGCCAGAGCACCGGCGCCGGAGTTATCTTCGGTGCCAGCGGCGGCGTAATGGAAGCAGCATTGCGTACTGCCTACCATGTAATCGAAGGCAAGGAAGCTCCCGAAGATGCCTTCACCGACGTCCGCGGCACAGAAGGCCGCAAGGTACGTGAATTCACCCTCGGAGGCGCAACTCTGCGTACCTGCACGGTAAGCGGTCTGGGTAATGCAGGCAAGCTGCTTGACGAGCTGAAAGCAGGCAAGGTTCATTATGACTTCGTGGAAGTTATGGCCTGCCCCGGCGGCTGCGTTGGCGGCGGCGGCCAGCCGATTCATGACGGCGAAGAGCGTGCCGACGTACTTGGCAATAAGCTCTATACCATCGACAGCAACCGTCCTCTGCACCAGTCCCACAATAATCCGGATGTACAGGAGCTCTATAAAGACTTCCTGGAAAAACCGCTGAGTGAAAAAGCAGAGCAGCTGCTGCACTCCGACCATGTAAAAGAGCATAATTATATGTAATAGAAAACGGGAAGAAGAAAACGACTCGCAAACTGCAATGTCTTCATTAGAGAGGCAAGATGCATTACCAATAGGGCAAGAGAAGGCTCCCCTAGGGGGAGCTGTCACCCGATAGGGTGACTGAGAGGGGAAAGCCAGCAACGTTGCTTTAGAGAAATCCCCTCTCCGTCATCGCTTTGCGATGCCACCTCTCCCCAAGGAGAGGCTCTCTCGAAAACCAAGCGTAAGGATATATTAATTGCACAGCCAATTCTTCCAAAATCTATGAGGTCAATCATGTACACACAACCCTATACCTACACACAGCAAATCCCCCTCTCCCTGGACGATGGCCACGGCGACTACAACCGCAGCTACGAACGCAGCGACGATGACTTCGATTACGCCGACTACTCCACCGACCACAGAGATAACAACTTCCGTAACTACGAGAAGAAGCGCCGCAAAACCAATAAGGAAATTATTGAGGACATGCTCAAGCGCTGGGATTAAGCAAAAAACTGTGTAAAACAAAAGTAAGAGGAGAACACCTGCAATCCTATAAGAGATTGGGTGTTCTCCTCTTTTTAGTATAGAAAAGGGAGTGTTATGTAAAGCTCAAGCTATACATCTAGCCTTATTTCAGCTTGCTGCCGTAGTGGTCACGATTGTCGCCGCCGTATACGCGTACACGTTCAATCTTTCCTCTGTCGCCATCAGCACCGGAAATACGGGCAACATGGATGCGGCCCATTTCAGGTTCAAATTCGCGAACCAGCTTGTGATCCAGCTTCACGCCTTTTTCAAGCGCTCTGTACAGCATTGCTGCGAATTCGTAGCGGCTCATCATACGGTTGCCGTTGAACATGCCGTCAGGATAACCCTCAACGATGCCTGCTGCCGCCAGACGGCCGATGTATTCGTAAGCCCAGTGGTTTTCGGGAACATCCGGGAAGAGCTTCATTCTGTCCATCTCAATCGTGCCGCCCATGCCTGCGGTCAGCTGACCTACAAGCGCGGTGAGGTTAGCTACATTAGCTCTCAGGTCTACGATTTCCTTAGCCATCGCCGTACGGGAATTGCTTACGCGTGCGGTACGGTCCAGGGAGAAAGAGATACCTGCGTTCACCATATTCTCGCCATTGCCGAAGGTTCCGCCTACGCTCAGCATAACCTTTTCATCCGGACGGTAGAACGCACCTACCGCAGCAGCGTTTCTGCCCTTGTAGTTGCCGTAGCCTGCTGCAAAGGTCAGTTTGTCATCGGGATCAAAATCCATCGGGTGCAGCGCTGCGAGAGCGGCAGCACCGGCGCCAACCTTGTCAACGCGGCTGCCGAGGTTGTCAACACGATGATCCAGTTCGCTGAAATGCTCTCTGAATTCAGCATGGTCCCTATCATTTTGTGCAGCAGAAGCTACATCATCAATAGTTACATTGCCTGCAGATTTACCATTAGTGTATTTAATCGGCATAACGACGGTATTCTTTTCAACCTTGTAGGTTCCTTCGGCAATAGAAGCACCGTCCTCGCCGTCTGCTCCGTCTTTACCATCTGCACCCTTTTCACCTTTGGCTCCTGTTGCGCCGGTGTCACCTTTGTCGCCTTTGTCGCCTTTGTCGCCTTTATCGCCCTTGTCGCCTTTGTCGCCTTTGTCGCCTTTATCGCCCTTGTCGCCTTGGATGCCTTGTTCGCCGGTGTCACCTTTGTCGCCTTTATCGCCCTTGTCACCTTTGTCGCCTTTATCACCCTTCGGGCCAGGAGTCCGTTCCAGCTCCTCTATTTTTTTAGCTAACGCTTTATCATTATCAACTAATTTATCAGTTACCTTGTTGAGATCACCAATAGTCAAGCTAGTATCATCTACCTACTCACCACATTGATCAGTATGACCATGAACAGTCGTACCAGGTGCATCATGCTTAATGTTAGGATCATTCAGTTCAACACCGCCCACAGTGACCTTATCGTTAGTAAACTCCATCTGCTCATTTTTATGGTAATGACCGCCAAAAGGCTGTTCTTGTTCAGCATACGCAATACCGCTTGTCACGGTCATCGTCAATACGCTTAACATAATCGCTTTCGCTAAAGTCTTTTTCATTTTCAGACCCCCTTTTCGTAATGTGCCCGACCTATATCGGACTAATCCTCGTTATAAATTTTCAATATCCCAATATAACTCAGATAAGGTGGTACTAAAATTTAAGGCCTTGTAAATTTAGTATTCCGCTTCCTTTACCTATTCTAATTATACACTTTTTTATCTCCATACGTCA
>OGLN01000340.1_pt1 | contig 38457 bp, 50 predicted proteins | sample 1572641 | NCBI WGS metagenome assembly OGLN01 (sample SAMEA2581903, study PRJEB24529) | metagenome | biome: Human gut stool | place: China | collected 2011
TTCGTGGATTTTGGGGAAAAGGCGTACTCCACGGTGCTCGGCGACAGATCGGCGGCTTCGGCAATATCCGGGAACGTGCGCGTGCTCTTCGCCTCTCTCCAGCGGTTTTTCAACGCGTCCATTTCGTTCATGTTCTCCGTCCTTTCGTTATTTTCGAGGTGAGCGGGATATATTCGTGTCGAAAAAGCTGAACTCCGGCTCGCCCGCAAAGCGTTCGGTTTCGGATCTTGCACCGGTCTGTTACGATACAGTCACAGCAGGGCGAGCGGGACGCCCTGAGGCATGCGTCCGGGGCGGGCCTGTGGCACGGCTACCCCGGGCGTTCACCTACACTATACCACGATCCGCGGCAGAACGGCATGGAAAATATATAAATTTGTAAGAATATACAAGAGAATAACAAGAAATGTAACAAAATGACAAGGGGGAAGAAATGGAAGAGAGGGCGAAGATCATAGCGGAGATCACGGAGCTGCTGAAGAATGCGGACGAGGAGGCGCTGCGGTTTATCCGGAGCTTTCTGAAAGCGGCGTAGAAGGCAGAAGGAACCCGTCGGAAATTCCGACGGGTTCCTTCTGTCAGTCAAACAAATCGCTGTGTGTGCCGGTGCGGGTGAGACAGAGCGTCAGCTCGCCATGGGATATCTCGTAGATCAGCAGCCAGTCCGGCGTGATGTGGCACTCACGGAAGCCGATATAGTCGCCGGAGAGCGCATGGTCGCGGTTCTTTTCCGGGAGCGGCTTTTCCTCGGCGAGAAGCTGCACGACGGTTTCCAACAGGCGCACGTCATAGCCGCGGCGGACGATGCGCTTATAGTCCCGGCGGAAGGCTGCCTGGTACTTAATCGTCAGCATTGAGCGCCTCCATCAGATCCGCGACGGAATGGAACGGAGCGCTCAAGCCGATGCCGGCCTCGGCGTCCTCGATCGCCTTCCTCGTTTCGGCGTTCGGGATCTCCGCGCCGATCTCAAAGGGGATGCGGTATTCGCGGACGGCTTTTTTCGCAAAGACGGTGACGGCGGCGGTGACGGAAAGCCCCATGTCGGCGCAGAACGCCTCGAACTGCTTCTTGAGCTCGCTGTCCATACGGATATTCATAACTGCGGTTGCCATACTATCAGCTCCTTTCATTATTTGTATATACATTGTATTACATAATATACACGTTGTCAACACAAAAAAGAGAGCGGGGATTATTCCCTGCTCTCTTTTTCGGCTGCGATGGAATTATAGATGTTCTCAAGGATCTGCCATTCGGGGGAATCGGGCTCGAAGCGCAGGAGACTGGTGATGAGGCGGGAGCGGAAGGACTCCGGCCGGTCGGCCAGAAGCTTACGGACAAGCTCGCCGAGCTCCTCGGCACGGGGCTTTACCTCGAGCATCTCGCCGGTGCCATCGCGGAGCCAGGCTTCCCGCACATTGAATACGCGGCAGATCAGCGAGATCACCGCATCGGATGGGGCGGAAACATCAACTTCATATTTTCCGATAATTCCGCGCTGGATGCCGAGACGGTCGGCGAATTTCTGCTGCGTGAGGTCAAGAGAATTGCGCAGCTCTTTGATACGACTGCCAACGGACATAGGCAGCACCTCCTTTCGAGGACACTTTAACAGCCTTAGAACAGAAAGTCAAGAAAAAATGTTCCAATAGAGCAAAAAGGGGCTTGACAAATGCACTAATAGAGCATATGATTGCACCATAAGAGCGGAGCGGTGCTCCGAAAAGAGCAAAGCAATGTGTGAGGCTCGCCTTAGCGACCACGTCTTTTATCTCGAAGCACGCTGATGATGCTCCATGTAATGAATGAGAATGGCGGAACGATGAAGATAAGAGCCAGACCGGCAACGATCTTTTCGAGAATCCGGACGATCAGACCCTTATCTTTTTCCGCGCGGGACGAACTGGCCGATGCTCTGGACGAGGACTGGCCAGAGGAATACCCGGACGAATACGACGAGCTGCCCGAGGAGTAGCCGGAGTACGACGAGCCGGACGAGCTGCCGGAGGAGTTGTTCGCTGCGATGCGGTCGGAAAGCGAGGGCTTTGCCGATGACGAGCCGGAATCCAGCGTCGGAGGGTGGCAGCGGCCGCAGGGACGGTAGCCGTCGGCGACGGCCTGAGAGAGCGTCGTCTCATAGCAGCTCTTGCTGAGAGACGAGCACGAGTACCGATGGTAACACTCGCCAGTGCGCGTGGTGTACACGAGCGTGGAGCCGTCCGCGGCCAGCGCCGGGGACACGAGGACAAGGATCACGAGGAAGAAGCAGAGGAGCTTTTTCATATATCTATCACCGCCAAAGACAGTATATCAGAAAGCGGAGGCGGAAAGCAACACAAAGCGATGCAACGAGCCGCCCCGAGCGGCACGATGAAAAATGCCACGGAAAAGGGAGACCGGTGGGCGGCCTCCCTCCGGGAATCAGGCGACATTCGAGACAAGGAAAGAAAACTCGTCTTCAGACACGCCGAGAATCGAAAGAGCTTTCCTGCGAACAGAACGGCTCATTCTCTCAGTTCCGCGGTACAGACGGCAAAGCGTCCGAACGGAGACACCGAGACGGCGGGCAAAGACGGCGTTATCCTGCTTGTTCAGGAAGAACAGCACGAGACCCTCTTTTTCCGGGTGCGGCAATGTACCACCACCTTTCATCTCCGAGATGGAGATACAAAGCAGCACACAGCCGTGGCATTTTTCATCGTACCGCAGGAGCGGGAAAAGCGCAACACAAAGCGATGCAACGAGCCGCCCCTCGCGGGGGGCGGAGAAAGGAGGGACAAGAGTGAATAAGGACTACATGACAAGCTGCTGGGTGCGCGTGAGCACGGACGCGGAAAAAGGATGTTCTCATCCGAACAGCCGAAAATACCGGTCGGCGCTTTATGCCGAAAACATGACGGAAGCGCAGGCGGCCCGCTTCGTAGAGCTCTGCATCCGGATCGCGCCGATGCTGTCGCTGATCGCGCAGCTGTTTCCGAAGAAGGATTTGAAAACATTCAATCCGAAGTACGTTTCGTGCGACAACGGACACGGGCAATAAAATGCCCGCGTCCGCGGCAAGCGGGAAGAAAGGCTACGGACGGAGAACGTGATGACCCGGCGCGGTGAACTCTTCGAGATTCTTGACAAGAAAATCGTAGGTATCACGATCCTCTTCCAACTTTTTCAATGCTTCGGTGAGTATTTCTTCCGGGATATCCTCTTTCCCCTCAATCCACGCGGCAAGCTGCTGGGTAGAGCAGCCGGCGTCCTTGAGGAAGCTCTCAAACGCGGAAGTGTCGGGAGAGGTGGCACGGAAGAATTGAAGCACGATGCCTTTCTTTTCCTGCTCGGTCACGGTATCACCTCCTTTCGGCGGGAATACCGGAAACAGAATATCAGATTTCAAGATAGGAGGCAATGTGAATGAAGATATTGACAAACCTCGCGTGGCGGATCCTTCAGGCGGACGCGAAGATACGGAAAGACGGCATCACGTCCGGCAAGCTTGCCGGAGGCTGTACCGGCATCGCGGACAAGCTGAAGGACTTCCCGAAGGGGTGGGATCCGACAGCGTATTACTACCAGAGAAAGACGCTCGATGCGATCAAGGCTGTGGAAAAACTCAAAACCTCGGTAATGGTTCTGTATGTGACCCTCGGAGTCGTTGCGACGCTGGTGGTCGGGTTGATAATCAAACTGTTTTAGGAGGAAAAACGATGGGCGATGGTAATTCGGCGTTGGGAATTTCGATGCGGCTGTTTCAGAACCCGGAGATAGAGGAGCTGAAACGGCGCACGGACGCCCTGGAGAAGCGCACGGCGGCGCTGGAGAAGGAGATCGTCCTTCTCGTCTGGGCAATAGCGGCAGCAGCCGCGGCGGTGGCGGCGGTGCTGCTGGTGTGCATGTAAGGAGGTGAGGACATGAGCGAAAAGGAAAAGGCGCTGGCAGAGAAGGTGTGCGCGCTGCCGCCGGAGCTGCAGGAGAAGTTTGTGCAGCAGATCGACGGTGCGGCTCTGGCTGTTGAGTATATGCAGAGCAAGCAAAAGGACGAGAAGGAGGCGGGGTAAATGCCGAGAGTACGGCTGGCCGTTCCGGCGGAGCAGAGGAAGATCGAGGCAGATCTCACGGAGCACTGCACGGGCGGCGCGCGATACGCCGACATGACGCAGATCGGGCGGTATCTCGGAATTGAGAACCGGAGGATCGTCGCGGAGTTTCTGGACGGGCTGCCGTGCTTCCAACGCGGCACAAAGAAGAAGTGGCGCGTGGACGATCTGGCGGCGCGGATTTTGGAAGCGACGAAATAGGGGAGAGGACAATCCCTCAGTCAGCCTGACGGCTGACAGCTCCCTTTGCACAAGGGAGCCTTAAATCAGAAAGGACTAAGAACGATGAAGGGCATTTGTTTTCTGTGCGGGAACTACGAAACGCTTGAGGAGCACCACATTTTCGGCGGGGCCCGGCGGTCTATCTCTACGAAGTACGGGCTGACCGTACATCTCTGCCCGTGGTGCCACCGGATCGACGCGGACAGCGCGCACCGCTCCGGCAAGACCGCGGAGCTACTGCACCAGTACGGACAGCACAAGGCGATGACCGAGCAGGGGTGGAGCCGGGAGGAGTTCATCGCGCACTTCGGGAAGAACTATCTCGACAATGCGCAGATCTGGGGGATCGAGCACCCGGACGACTGCTGGGACAACGAGAGTGCCTTTCAGCTTGTGGAGGAAGGGGCGGTGCTGCCGTTTTGAAAGACGAATACATATGCTACCGCACGCAGTGCAGGTATCATTCCGGCAATGTGAGCGGGTCTGACGGGAGCTGCAACTACTTCTTTATCACCGGCGAGACCAAGACGAGCCGGGGCGAGGCGGACATCACGAGGAAATGCGTGCTTTATAAGCCGGGGACGGCGCCGCGGGTACGGGCGCAGCCGGTCGTGCTGCGCGGGAGCTCTCCGAGGAGGGAACCGAAACAGCGAGCGGGGCGGCTTTACGACTGGAAGCAGTTCCGGGCGCTCTGGGATGAGGGCAAGAACGACCGGGAGATTGCGCGCGTGATCGGATGCAACCCGGACACGGTGCAGAAGTGGCGGCACGGCGCGGGACTCCCGCCGAGATACCGGCAGGAGATCGACCGAGTGCGGCTGAAGGAGCTGTGGGAGGCCGGGATGGACGATCCGCACATTGCGAAGGAGCTCGGCGTTTCGACGATGTCCGCATGGCGGGCGCGAAACGGGATGGGACTCCCGACGCAGAAAGAGAGGGCGAAGGAATGAAAACGTGCAGGGGATGTCCGCACATCGCGCTGGACCAGTGGCCGCAGGGGAAGCAGGCGGTGCGCTGCCTGTACACCGGGAACGGCGACAGGTTCGGGCGGGTGCTGCACGTTGTGCGGGACGGGAATCCGCATCCGGACAGCGTGAGGACGCCGGAGTGGTGCAGGAAGGACGAGCGCTGCGGCGGGGACGACAATCCCTCAGTCGGCTGCGCCGACAGCTCCCTTTGCACAAGGGAGCCGAACCCCTCCGTCAGCTGCGCTGACACCTCCCCTGTTAGGGGAGGCAAGAGCGTGGGCGGGAGCCTTAGAAAGAAAGGAGAAATTCAATGATTCCGAAAGAGACGAAGTGCAGGTACTGCGGGCGGCCGGTTCTGTTCGTGCCGGGGCCGCGGGGACTTTTGTGCGTGGAGGCGTCGCTGACGCCGTACCGCTTCCGCCGAGCGTCGGAGAGCAGCGACGACATGGTGACGCTCTACACCAATAGCGGCACGCCGCTGCCGGTGATCGAGTGCGAGGAGGACGAAATGTGCGGGGCGGCGCACAAGTTCCATTTCTGCCCGAACAAGAAGAGAGAGAGGAAAACGAAATGAGCAGGAGCAAGGCAATGTTTATCACGACGCTGGTGATGGCGCTTCTGGCGGCGGTAATTTACTTCGTATGGCGCTACGGGCGTGGGTTCGGGATCATCGAAGCGCTGTTCGCGCTATACGGCTACGCCTCCTTCGCCGCCGACATCTGCCGGTGGATGCGCCTGCCGGACGCGGCGATCCTCCAGAGAGGCGGGCGGCACGGATGAAGGACTGCCCGTTCTGCGGCGCGGAGGCGCGGCGCTCCATAGCACCGGCGAAGGGGCATCCGATGGGGACCTACATCGCCACGATCCGCTGCGGAAATCCGCACTGCGGCGCGGAGATGCACACGCTGTATCCGGCGCCGCCGTGGACGAAGGACCCCGTGCGGCAGGCAAGGCTTGAAATCGAGAGACGGTGGAACAGGAGGTGTGGGAATGGATGAATACATAAAGCGCGATACGGTGATTAACCATCTGGACGCTTGCATGGATACGATATGGAAGCCTGAAATTGTCGCATTGAAGTGCTTTGTTGAAGGGATTCCTGCCGCCGACGTTGCGCCTGTACAACAGGGGCAGCGGATTGCCGAAGGGGAAGAACAAAACGATAGAAGGAAATCAATGGGCCGACTGATTTCTGCTGACGCATTGATAAAGAACCATTTTTCGGACGAACACAACATTGCTTTGTCTTATGCCAACAAGATATGGATGCGGCAAATCATAAATGCTGAGCCGACCGTTGACGCCGTTCCGCGAGAACTTTTTGACAAGCTGCTGAAAGACATGTGCGAAATGTGCTTCATGTGGGGTGATGGGCTGTGTCCATTTTGCAAGTGGAAGGAGTACCGGACAGATGCAAATGAACCGGATGGAGCATGACCTCTGGGTGCGGGCGGTGAACGAGCTTTGCCGGGCGTGTCCGTTTACGGCCTGCCCCGGACAGACGAAGTGCGTGAGGCTTGCGGAGCGGATCGTGGAGATGAAGGAGGAAATGAGATGAAAAAGCTGGCGATGATTTCCCAACCTATGGCGGGGAGATCAACATGGGAAATTGACGATACACGAAATCGAGCTATCACCGAGCTGGAACAGCGCGGGTATTACGTTGTGAACACGTTTTTTACAGGCGCATGGCACGGCAAGGAGAAATTGGAGGGTCAGGGCGTTGTCCAAATCTCTCTTCACTTCCTTGCAAAGTCATTGGAAAAGATGAGCTTTTGCCACGCTGTCTACTTCTGCCGAGGGTGGCAGGATGCACGGGGCTGCCGCATTGAGCATGACGTGGCGGAGGCCTACGGCCTTGAGGTGATCGAGGAATGAAGGAGCGGGTTTTGTTGGCTTGCGGGGCGTGTGCCGCTGCGGCGGCGCTGCTCGCGGTGCTGGGGGTGATCTTTTGAAGAAGAAGCGAATGAGCTACGACGAGATCGCAAAGTATGTAGAGAGCACAAAGCGCAGCTGGGACAGGATGGATGTTGTGTGCTTCCTGATTGGATATCAGGGCAATGTGAACGCCGACGACTGGGAGAACATTGCCCGGTTGTACAGTGAAAAAATTATCGATTAGCCGAAACGGGCGGAAGGCCCGTCGTATGGGGATGGCCGCCCATGCCTGAAGATGGCAGGCCGGAGAAAAAGACCTTGAAGCATTTAGGAGACATCACAAAGATCAATGGCGCAGAAGTTGAGCCCGTCTGGTGCATCACCGGCGGGAGTCCTTGCCAGGACTTGAGCATCGCAGGGAAACGTGCAGGACTTGCCGGTGCTCGTTCCGGCTTGTACATGGAACAGATACGGATCGTCAAGGAGATGAGAGAGCATGACAGAAGCATTGGACGGACAGGTGAGCTTGTTCGACCTCGGTATATGGTCTGGGAAAATGTGCCAGGCGCATTCAGCAGCAACTTCAAGGACGGATTCGGAGATTTCGGAGCCGTGCTGGAAGAAGCTGTACGCATCGCAGAACCGGGGTTTTCTCTTCCTCGACTGCCGGACAAGCAGAAGTGGACGAAAGCCGGAGGAATGCTCGGCGACGGATGGAGTGTCGCATGGAGAACGCACGACGCACAATACTGGGGAGTTCCCCAGCGCAGACGGCGTATCAGCATGGTGGTCGATTTTAACGGATCCACTGCAGGGGATATCCTCTTTGAACGTTTCGGAGGAGCCGAAGATCCCGGTGCCCACGAAGTTATCGCAGATTCTGGAAGAGCGTCCCGACCCGAAGTACAACCTGACGCCGAAAGCGTGCGCCGGGATCCTCCGGAGGGCGGAACAGCGCGGGAAGAAACTGCCGGAGGTGCTGAAAACTGTTCTGGAGCTCAAATCTTCTGCTTACAGGGCAACGGAATAGACCGTGCCGATACGGCCGGATGCAATGGCAAGGGATGGAAAGAGGATATAAGCTACACCCTCAATACGATTGACCGACCGGCGGTCATGGCTTTTAGTTTCGATTCCCTTGCGTCAAATTCGATGAAAAGTAAAAACCCGAACAGCGGGTGCAGATCGGTTGACGTAGCAAAAACGCTTGATACATCTCCGCCAGACCCAAGCAAAAATCAAGGCGGTGTGTGCATCCTGGACATGAGCCACGCAAATGACGTGATACGCGAGAGCAGAGATGTGTCGTCCCCATCATTGCAAGCGAGAATGGGGACCGGCGGAAACCAGGTACCCTGTACGTTTTCGATGCAGGGGTTTGGAGACTATAAAGAGTCGGAAATCGTTTCTTCCTGCAAACAGCGAGATTCCAAAGACGCTACGGATCTTGTAATAAGCATCGACGACGAGAAAAACGCTTACATAGACCAATTCGGCACGTTGAAAGCTCATGCGAGCGGCGGGACACAACAGCACGTTATGGAGCGCATGGTCGTTCGTCGGCTTACCCCATTGGAATGTACACGGCTTCAAGGGTATCCGGACGGATGGGTCGGCATCGGCGACTGGACGGACGAGAAAGGCCGCGTACACAAGGAAGCGGACGCGCCGAAGTACAAGGCGCTCGGCAACTCCATCGCGCTCCCGTTCTGGCGCTGGATGTTCGGGAGAATGGCGTCGTATCTTCCGGATGGCGCGACGCTCGGCAGCCTGTTTGATGGGATCGGCGGCTTCCCACTCTGCTGGGAAAGCATCCACGGAGCGGGAACCGCAAGATGGGCTTCGGAGATTGAAGAATTTCCAATCGCTGTTACAAAACACCATTTTGAAGAATCCAACAATAAATAAAACATGAAAATGGAGGTAAATACATATGGCGTTTGACGATGCGGCGCTGGAGCGGGCGCTCAGGGCGGAGACGAAGGGCGGGCTGACGCTATGCGGCGGTGTGAGCGAGCTGACGGTGATCGGCTGCGGGTGGATGGCGGTCATCCCGGAAATTGAGCTGCGAGACCGTCTGCGCGGGACGCTCGGCGCGCTGGTGGAGATGCTGGGGTATATCCCGGGCATGGAGACGGTGCAGATCATGCGGAGCAAGGGAGCATTTGTCGTTAATACCGTGCTGCCGGAGGTCGTGGGTGAGGAGATCGCCGGGTACATAGTAGAAGAAGACGAGGAGGAGATCCGCCCGACCGGACTGCGGCTGGGGTTGGACTTCCTGATGCAGAAGAAAACCGGAGAGATCGTCGGAGTGACACAGCGGGGCGCAAGTCTGGGCGTGCGCCGGTACTCAATTACGCCGAACGGGATCGTCCGGCAGGAGGACGGCGACACCGGCGAGCGGCTGTACCGCCGCGGCTATCGCCCGAGAGAGGACACGGACAGCGAGGCGACGCTCCGAAAGTGGCGGCATCTGGAGGCAATGAGCTGGTGCGATTGGGACGCGCCGGAGGAATAAAAAACAAGGAGGATAAAAACATGGATTTCAAAAATGCACTCGAGGCAATGAAACACGGGGAGGCGGTGAAGCTGCCGTCGTGGGGCGGCTTCTGGCGATGGGATGCCGAGAAGCGGACCATCATCATGCACACCAAAGAAGGAAAGGAAATGGACATCCGCGAGACGCAGGTCGTGGAATACACGCTGCTGAACGTCCTGTCGGACGAGTGGGTGATTGCCGGGCTTGAAAACTGCCCGGCGCTCGGCGGCATAGCGCGCTTCTCCTTCAGCGAGGCGATAAAGTTTGTCAAGCGCGGGATGAAAGTACGCCGGGCCGGGTGGAACGGACGAGATCAGCACATCGAATTGGCGATAGACATCCGTTACTACAGCGCCACGGACGCGCAGCCGCGCAATGCGTATCATGAGGACATAGGCAGCAAGGCCATCGTGTTCTGCGGGACGCGGGGAGAACAGATCGGCTGGCTGGCGAGTCAGGCGGACATGCTGGCGGAAGACTGGATGTTCTGCGAATGAGGTGCGAAGAGTGCGTACATTGGCCGCCGAGCGCTATGAGCGGGAAACCCTGCTGTTTCTGCTATCCGGACACGCCGATGAACTATTTTCAAAGGAAGGAGGAACAGAAGGACATGGGCAACACGGAATTTACGGAAAAGGCAAAGAAACTCGTGCGGGAGTACACCACTGATCACCTGGACAAAGCGGACGAAACGCCGGCCTTTGAGGTGTTTGTGGTATGGAACGCCTTCATTCTCGGAAACATGAAGGCGCTTCTCTCGACGACGCTGCCGGATGGTATGTATTACGAAGTTACATACAACAAGGCGAAGAACGAGATCTATCTGGACGCCTACAAGCACGCCGAGAACATCTGCTACACCATCTGAAATGCGAAAAAAGCCCGCCGGGAGACCGGCGGGCGGCGGCGTATGACGGGGGTTAATGAGAGGGACGGCCGTACTCGCGTTCCATGGCGGAGCGGGTGACGACCCATTGCTTGCCGAATTTCTGGACATCGACGCCGACGGTGAGCTTGCGGTATTCCACGGCTTTGCGCAGGGCGCTTTCGCTGAGACCCCATAGGCCGGTGGCGTCGGCGAACGAGAGAAGACCGGAGAACGGGCTTTCGGCGGCGACGCCGTGCTCCCACAGCTCCTCGGCAGAGATGTCGATCTCGTCTGACCACGAAACGCCGTAGCCGCCGGGATCGACGGCGGCGGACGCCCAGAACGCGGGAGACTCCCGCAGCGGGGCGTAGACCTCCATGCGGTCGAGGAGCGGGCGGAAGTCGTAGGATTTCACGGAGCCGTCCGAGAAATTGGCGAGGAGCGTATAGTCCGGAAGCGGCGTGACGGATTTGAGCTTGTGAAACATGAGATACCTCCTTTACGGAAAGCTCCCGGCCTCATTCCAGAGGCGGGAGCACGCGGAACGACTGCGTTTTCCACATGGTGAGAAGCTCCTGCTGGTACGCGGAAGCCCATTCGAGGACGAGCGCGCGGGCCTTTGCGGGGAGGTCGCATTCTTTGAACGTGAGCGTATTGAGATCAAGGACACCGTTCTTTTCCCCATAGAGAACGTGGACGTGCGGGGGATTATGCTCCCCGCCGAGAAGATACATCTTCACGATGATCCCATAAAATCGGGCGATTACCGGCATGATATTGCCTCCTTTCGTTTCTGACTATATTATATCACGATACCGTGACATTTGCAAGAGGAAAATCGAGGAAATTTCCGGTTTGATTTCTGCTGCCTAAGCACGGCGGCGGAAATGAGGGCGGAAAGACTCCCTCCGTCAGCCTTTGGCTGACACCTCCCCTCGGGGAGGGAGGCAGGAGAAAAGACCGGCGATACTTTATATAATTCGCGTGCGCGTGCGCGAATTTTTACGGACTTGTTAAAAGGATAACTTTACGACCAGGGAGGAAAAAGGAGTGTTTGCCATCATGGAATACAAGATCATCTCCGGCAGGACCGAGGAGATCCGCCGCGTCTGGATGCCGACAAAGAGAGGCGGCCAGCGCGTTCGGCGGGGAACGAGAGCCAAGAAGTCCAGCATCCGAAAGATCATGCGAAACGAGATCAACGCCGTGAAGAGTCTTGCCCGCACGCTCAACTGCAATTTCGGCACGGGCGACGTATGGCTCACGCTCTCCTTCGGGGAGGGAGAAATATCCTGGGATGACGCTCAAGCGGTGTTCGACCGGTTTTTGCGCAAGCTCCGCGCGTTGTATCGGAAGGAACAAGGAGCGAATCTCAAGTACGTCTACTCGCATGGCCGGAAAAATGAGATCGGGAACGCTCGGCCGCATTTCCACATCGTCCTCCCGGCGATGGACTATGAGAGCATATGCACGCTTTGGCCGGAGCAGGGCGTTACCTACCGCCGGCTGGACGGGAGCGGGGACTATACCGGCGTTGCCCGGTACATGATCTCCAACGCCAAGGGCGAGGAAGGCAAAAAGAAATTCCATCCGAGCCGCGGGCTGGAAAAGCCGGTATACACCGAGCCGGTGCCGGTTTACGCGCACAGCAGGATGAAGCTCCCGAAGGACGCATCCATCCGAGAGCAGACCGAGACGCGGGACGAGGAGAGCGGGTTTTATTCCGCCTACGTCCGCTACGTCCGAAAGGAGAAGGAAAGAAAAGGCAACGGCGCGCGCGTCTCTGCGCGTTCTGATAAAACAAATGTCGGCGGAAAACCCCTCCGTCAGCCTCCGGCTGCCACCTCCCCTGTCAGGGGAGGCAAGGGGGAGGAAGGCGGCGATGCCGCCACCTCCCTTTGCACAAGGGAGGCTAAAAAGGAGGCGAAGAATTGAAATTCCGGCCGATGAAGGGCTGCGGGGCGGTATGGCAGCAGCGGATCGTACATGCTTTCTTGGAGGCGTACCGGAATCTGCCGCCGCCGGCGCAGGACGAGATCCGGAAAACGATAGAGAGCACAGCGAAGGGGCAGGCCGAGGGGCGTGCCCTCATCGCCGTTCTCTTGAAAAACAAATCGCCGGAGACGGTGAGCCGCGAGACGAGCGTGCCGGTGGGCCGGATATACGAGCTGCGCCGGAATTTCTACGCGGCGTACTGGCCGATGTGAGGAGGGAGAGACATGGCAAGAGATATCACACCGCGGCAGAAGAAGTTCGTGCAGGAGTATCTGCGCTCCGGCGACGCTACGGACGCCGCCATCGCCGCGGGGTACAGCGCGAGGAGCGCCGCTTCGCGGGCGTCGAAGCTGTTGGAGACGCAGGGAGTGATCGAGTACCGGCGGAAGCTGGAAAAGAAGCTCTTTGACGAGATGGGGATCTCCAAGGAGTGGATCGGGCGGCGGCTCGTGGAGGTCGTGGAGAGCTGCATGGAGAAAGTGCCTGCCTACCGATGGAACCCCGAGACACGCAAGGACGAGCGCTGCGGCGAGAAGCTGCTCGACGCCAACAGCGCGATCCGGGCGCTGCATGAGCTGACGGAGCACATGAACTTTGCCGAGGGTGAGCAGAGCGCCGCCGAGAGCATTGAGGACTGGCTCGCAAGGCAGGAGGGCTCGATGCTATGAACCCGTGCATAGCAATGGACTACATCGAGAGCTGTCTCAAGATCAAGACGAAGAGCGGGACGGTCGTGCCGTTCCGGCTGAACGACGCGCAGCGAAAGCTCTACGCCGTGGCGAAGCGGCAGCAGGACGCGGGGAAGCCCGTGCGGCTCATCATTCTCAAGGCCAGGCAGCTCGGCTTTTCCACACTGACGGAGGGCCTCATCTTCCATGCCTGCGCGACGCGAAAGAACGTAAACGCGCTGATCGTTGCGCACCGCGAGGACGCGACGGCGAACCTTTTTCGGATGAGCAAGCTGTTCTACGACGAGCTGCCCGCGCCGGTGAAGCCGATGCTGCGCGCCTCGAACGCGCAGGAGCTGGTATTCGAGAACCCCTCCAAGCTCCGCAGCGAGCGGGAGGCAAGGCCGGGACTGCGCTCCCGGATCCGATGCGCGACGGCGGGAGGCAGGGGCATCGGCCGAAGCGACACGCTGCAATGCGTGCATCTTTCGGAGTACGCCTTCTGGCCGGACGGCGCGGACGGGAAAGCCTCCACGCTTGCCGGCATTTTACAGGCCGTGCCGAGTCTGCCGGGCACGATGGTCGTCATCGAGAGCACGGCGAACGGCTTTGAGGACTTCAAGGAGCGCTGGGACGCCGCCGTTGCGGGGGAGAACGACTTTGAGCCGGTGTTCTTCGCGTGGTTTGAAAACCCGGACTACTCGATGCCGGTAGTTCCGGGGACGGAATGGACGCCGGAGGAGCGGGATCTCAAGGCCGCCTATCAGCTGACGGAAGAGCAGCTCCAATGGCGGCGCTGGTGCATTGCGAACAACTGCGGCGGGAGCCTGGACATGTTCCGGCAGGAGTATCCCGCCTCTCCCGGCGAGGCGTTTCTCCACAGCGGCACGGGCGTATTCGACAACGAGCAGATCGTGCTCCGGCTGGAACGGCTCCCATCCCCTGCCGGGCGCGGAGAGTTTGCGGACGGCGAGTGGACGGAGAGCGAGACCGGCGCGATCACGCTCTACGAGCTGCCGGAGGAGGGCGTTCCGTATGTGCTCGGCGGCGACACGGCGGGCGAGGGCTCGGACTACTTCACGGCGATCGTCATCGACAACGTGAGCGGGAGGATCGTGGCGAAGCTCCGGCAGAAATACAGCGAGCCGGAATACGTCCGGCAGATCTTTGCACTCGGGAGGTTCTACAACGATGCGCTCGTTGCCATCGAGACGAACTTCTCTACCTACCCGGTGATGAAGCTGCAGGAGACGGAGTATCCGAATCAATACAGCCGCGAGCGGGAGGACACCTACACCCGGCAGATGAAAAAGAGCTACGGCTTTCGCACCGACCGGCAGAGCCGTCCGCGGGCCATTGCGAATCTGGTGGAGGTGTTTTCCTCGCATCCGGAGTGGTTTACCGACCGGGAGCTGCTCGAAGAAATGCTGACGTTCTGCTACAACGAGGACCACCGGCCGGAGGCGCTCGCCGGGAAGCACGACGACCTTGTGATGGGCGCGGCGATCACCTACGCGGTGCGGCATCAGCAGCGGATGACGGTGCTCACGGAGCCGGAAAAGCCGCGGGAGAAGCTCATCGAGCAGATGAAGCGGCAGAAGAGAGCGAGAAAGGCGTGGTGATGACAATCCCTCAGTCGGCTCCGCCGACAGCTCCCTTTGCACAAGGGAGCCTTACCGAGGCGGGAGAGAGTGCGCTGCGATCAGCTATTATACTACGAGTAATATTTCACAGAAATTTTTCGACCGGAGCGGGAAACTGCTCCGGTTTTGCTTTTTTCAAGGCCGGAACCTCCTGTCGTATCAATGGGTTTGACGATTCGTGAAAAGTTCACAAAAAAGTCGCCGAGCACGGACAGATATTTCGGGTTAGCCTTTAATCAGCAGGAAAAATACATCGCGGCGACGGCAGCACAGTCGCAGAAAGGACCCACATGGATGAGAACATGGAAGTCGTAACTCCGGAGGAGGGCTCGGAGGGCGGAGTCGTGACCGCAGAGACCGGCGCTGAAGCGGAGGAAACCGCAGGCGAAAAGAAGCAGGAGGCCGCCGAACCTGCCAGACAGAGCCGGGAAGAGAACGCCAGATACCAGGCGGCGCGAAAAGCCGGGGAATCCGCCGGATTCCGCCGAGCAGAGGAGCGCTACCAAAGCGCGCTTGCCAAGCTCGGACTTAGCGATCCGGACGGCGGCGGGGCGATCGACTCGCTGGACGTGCTGGAGAGCTACGCCGACAAGGCGCGCGCGGCGCGGCTCAAGAAGGCCGCGGCGGAGAGCGGGCGCACCGTGCAGGATCTGGAAGAGGAAGAGGACGCAAAAGAGGTCGTCCGAAAACAGAAGCGCGAGCGGGCCGAGCGGGAGAAGGCCGACGCCGAGGCAGAGCGGCAGAAGGACTGGATCGCCCAGGACGCCGCGGCATTCGTCCGGGAGCATCCGGACGTGGATATCTCCAAGCTCGACGGAAACGCGAAGTTCCGCAGGTTCTGCGGCAGCCGGTACGGGAAGGAGCCGCTGAGCGAGCTCTATGCCGACTGGCAGGAGCTTGTGGGAGAGGAGGCCGCCGCGAAGGCGGTGGAGAAGTCCGCCAAGAAAGCCGAACGCTCCACGGGAGCGGGCGGAGGCGGCGTATCGGCTGGGCTGACGGCCGCCCAGCAGAGGGAGCTTGACGAATGGAACCGCGAGTTCCCGCACCTGAAAATGACCGCCAAAGACTTTTTGGAACGCTGAAAGGAGAAGAATCATGCATCCTGTACAGAATGCGGACGGCGGCAGCGTACTGCAGACCGCCCGCAACTATCCCATCGACGCGGCGACCGTGATCGACGCGGGCGCCGTGGTGAAGCTCTCCGGCGGCAAGGTCGTTCTGGCTGCCGCTGCGGAGACCGGAGGTATCCTCGGCATTGCCGCGGAGTTCCACTCCGGCACGGAGGACGCGCTCAATCTGCGCGCGAACGGTACGAAGATCCTCGTGTGCGACAACCCGACGCTCATCTTTGAGTGCGCCGCGCCGACGATCAAGGCCGCCTCCGGCAGCGCTACGACCATTGTGCCGGAGACCGGCGACGTGGACGCGAGTGCCGCGGACGACGCTTTCAACAACGCGGTCCTTGTGCTCAAAAGCAAGGCTGCGTCCAGCACGAACACCGACGCTGTCGGCACGCAGATCGTCGTTACCGACTACGCCAAGACCGGAACGGTGATGACCAAGGCCAGCGGCGGCGCGCCGAGCGCGGGCGACGTGTACGAGGTCTATCCCGTGATCGGCGCTGCCATCGGCGGCGTTGCGAGTCTCGGCGACAAGCGCCTCGGCATCACGCTCAAGACCGTGGGCGCGACGAAGCTGCGCTGCATCGGCCACGACTACGAGCGCGGCACCATTAAGCTCATGGCGATCGGCCATGCGCTGACCTGAGAAGGAGGAAAAGGAAATGCCTGCTAATTTTGGAAACTGGGCAACCGACAACTACAAGTTTGTCGGCAAGGCGTTCGACTTTGCGTATGCCGACCGCCTCAATAAGCTCTTGCCCGTCGTGGGCGAGGTGAACGCCAAGAGCATCGACTACGAGCTGACCGGCTCCGGCGGCTACGGCGAGGCGCCGCTTTATGACGGCAACAACCTGAACACCGGATCGCTGCGCCGCGGCTTCAAGACCATCATCACGCCGGAGGAGTTTTCGCTCTCCATCCCCGTCGGCTACAAGGAAGCGAAGATCGACAAGGCGGGCGAGACGAAGAAGGTCGGCACGAAGCTCGGCGACACCATGGCAATGACGGTGTATCTGCACGTGATGCGCATGTTCGCCAACGCCTGGAACACCGACGGCCGCCACAACGGCGGCGACGGCGTGAGCTGGGCCAACGCCGCGCACCCTGTCGCCTCCCGCGGCTCGAAGGGCCGCCGCTTCGAGGCGGACACGGACGCCGGCACGTACTCCAACATCTCCACGGACGCCTTCTCCGTTTCCGCTATCACCGCGGCGCAGGCGCGCGCCAACCGCTTCGTGACGCCGGACGGCCTGCCGTTCCTGTGCGACTTCGACACCGTTCTCATCGCGCCGGAGCTGGAGGAGAAGGCGAAGAAGATGTTCGGCGAGAACTCCCGTCTGATGCCGATGCAGAACCCCGACGACAACACGAACGCCGCGAACCCCGTGTACGGTATGCGCTACATCGTCATGGGCGGCGGCGCGGACGGCTTCACGAGCAAGCAGTGGGCGGTGTGCGACCGCCGGCTGATGAAGGAGCTCGTGAACATCGTCTACAACACGCGCCCGACGGTGCTGCAGTCCCCGCAGGACAACCCGCTGATCGATCTTTACACCGCGTATGCCGACTTCGGCGTGGGCTGGGGCGACGCAAGACAGATTATTTTTGGTGACCCCGGCTAATGCCGGGACGACAATCCCTCAGTCGGCTGCGCCGACAGCTCCCTTTGCACAAGGGAGCCGAACCCCTCCGTCAGCCTCCGGCTGACACCTCCCCTGTTAGGGGAGGCAAGGGGGGGAGCGGGAGCATATGAGGGAGAAAGGAAACGAATATGATGAAGATTGACCGCGTGCTCGCCGTTTCGGCGGGCACGAAGGAGACGAAGGTGGACTGCCACTGTCAGACCGTCGTTGTATCCAACAACAGCGCGAACGTCGTGTACATCGCGCCGTATGACCCGAACAAGGCGCTGACAGCCGCGGCGGGCTTCCCAATTCCGGCCAACACGGTGCTGCAGGTGCCGTTCGCCGCCGGAGAGCTGGCGGTCGTAGCCTCGGCGGCATCCACGGACGTGCGCTTTTTGCTGCTGGACTGAAAGGAGAAACGGTATGGACAACTTCTGGAAGGCCATTGTGACCGCGGCGGCCGCGGCGCTGATGGCGTACTTCAAGCAGCTCGTTGTTCCGGTGGCGGTGCTCATCGCGGTGATGATCTGCGATTACGTCACCGGCATGACGGCGGCGTGGATGAACAAGGAGCTTTCGAGCCGCAAGGGCATTCAGGGCGTGATCAAGAAGGTTTTCTACTTAATGATCGTCGCCGTGGGTATGGGGGTTGACTACCTCATCACGATGCTCGGCGGCAAGCTCGGCGTACAGCTCGATGTGAATTTTGTTGTAGGTCTGCTGGTGATCGTGTGGCTTATCATTAACGAACTCATCTCCATTCTGGAGAACAGCGGGAAGATCGGCGTACCTATGCCGGACTTCCTCATGAAGCTGCTGGACCGCCTGAAGCAGACCACCGAGAAAAAGGCGGAGGTTGAGGAAGCTCCGCCGGATAACTGATTATGTGAGGGAAACAGGGCGGGGTGACTCGCCCTGTTTTCGGTAAAAAAAGACGACAATCCCTCAGTCAGCCTTGCGGCTGACAGCTCCCTTTGCACAAGGGAGCCTTTGAGCGGTAAGGAGGAAACGATATGACGCTCGGAGAAGCGAAAAACAAGGTATACATGCTCCTCGACGAGCACAGCGCGGGCGGAGAGATCGAGCACGACGAGGACATCGAGAAGAAGATGACGGCGTTTTTCGACATGGCGCAGAAGACTCTCGCGCAGATCAGGAAGATCCTCCGGGAGGAGGTCATTGTCCCAACGTTGGGAAAAACCGTCTATGCCATGCCGGAGAATTTCTACTCGCTGTACCGGATATGGGCGGACGGGAAGAATGCGACGCGGCGCTTCCGGTGGATGGGCGGGAAGCTCGTCATTCCGGAGGGGTGCGCGGAGGTGACGGTCGAATATTTCGCCATGCCGCAGACGATCCCGACGGATGCGCCGGACAGCTACGAATTTGAGATCGCGCCGGACGCCTGCGAGTGCATGCCGTACTATGTGGCGGCGCAGCAGCTCCTCCCCGATCTCGTGATGGACTACGGGGCGATGCTGCAGATGTACAATTATCAGGTATCGCTTCTCAGGACGACGCAGCCGGGCGAGAACCGGCGCATCGCGCAGAGCCTTTTCCGGGGGTAAGCCATGGCGAAGAAAACAGGGGTAAGCATCCGGCAGAGCGTCTACAAGACGTTCCGCGGCGCGGACTTTTCCACAGACCCCTCTCTCGTGGATTATTCACGCAGCCCGCTTTGCACGAACATCGTGGCGGACGGCGGCGGGATGCCGCAGAAGCGGCTCGGCTGGCGGAAGCTCTGGCAGAAGGACAAGCCGGTATACGGCCTGTTTGCCGGAAGGTTCGACGGCACGGAAAAGAAGCTCGCGCACATCGGCACGGCGCTCTATGCCTGGGACGACGCGGCGGCGCCGACGGAGATACTCACAGGGCTGCCGGAGAGGCGCTCACGCGCCGCGTATCTGGCCGGGAAGCTATGGATAGTAACAGGGGCCGGTTTCTACGTATACGACGGCACAGCGGCGCACAGAGCCTCACAGAACGCCTACGTTCCCACGACCGTTATCACGCGCAGTCCAACGGGCGGCGGGCAGAGCTATGAGAACGTAAACATGCTGACGCCGTACCGGAAGAACGCTTTTCAGACGGACGGCACGGCGACGGACTTTCAGCTTGACGGAGACATAGACGCGACAGGCACGGTGCGCGCATGGGTGTTCGGCGAGGAGACGACGGCGTTCACGCTCGACCGCGAGAAGGGCATCATCAAAATGACCACGGCTCCGGCAAAGCCGACGGCCGGCTCGGAGGACGGGCTGGTGGTGGAGTTTCCGCACACGGTGGCGGGGTACACCGACCGCATCGACAAGTGCACGATCATCACGACCTACGGCATCGGGACGAACGACCGCGCGGTGCTGAGCGGGAACGAGGAGCTCCCAAACGTGGACTGGACGAGCGGGATGAACGATCCGACGTACTTCCCCGATCTTCTGTACAACGAGGTCGGGAGCGAGGCCACGGCGATCCTCGGGTACTGCCGTCTCGGAAGGTCGCTCGGCATCGTGAAGGAGGACAACGGGCAGGACAGCACGATCTATCTGCGCACCGCAGAGCTGCAGGACAGCGAGATCGCGCAGCCGCAGCAGCAGGCCGTGGCGGGCGTCGGCTCCATCGCGCCGGGGAGCTTCGCTTCTCTGCTGGACGATCCGCTGTTCCTATCCCGCAACGGGGTAATGGCCGTAACGACGAACAGCTACACGAGCGAGAAGATCACGCAGGGCCGCAGCTTCTATGTGAACAACAAGCTCAACGACGAACCGGAGCGGGAAAAGGCCGAAGCGGTGATATGGAACGGCATGTATATGCTCGCTCTCCCGAACGGCCACGTCTACGCGCTGGACGGGCGGCAGAACAAGACCTACCGAAGCGCGGCGCTCGGCGACTATGTGTATGAGGGATACTATTTCGAGAACATCCCGGCCTCCTGCTGGCTCAACCGGCGAGCGGGCGCGGAGGAATCGCTGTACTTCGGCACGGCGGACGGGCGGATCTGCAAGCTCAACACGGACATCGAGGACATGAGCCGATACAGCGACGACGGCGCGGCCATCTCCGCGGTGTGGGCGACGAAGTACGACGATGACGGTACGCCCGCCGTGCTCAAGACGCTTTTAAAGCGCGGCTGCTGTGTGACCATCAAGCCGTATGCGCGCTCGAGCGCCGAGGTGTATATCCGCGCCGACCGCACCGGCGGGCACGAAAAGAAGGTTGCCGGAAAGCCGATGGACATTCTGGACTTTTCCGACATCGACTTTGAGCGCATCACGTTCAACACGGACGAGAGCCCGCAGGAGATCTTTCTCAACCGCAAGGTGAAGAACTACAAGAGATTGCAGATCATCGTCCGGAACCAGGAGCCGAACGAGGGCTTCGGCATATTCCAGATCACAAAGCATTATGTGACGGGCAATTACGCGAAGAGGTGAAGACATGAGCATACAGGAACAGAAGATCACGGAAGCCGCCATCGCCGCGAACGGCGTGCAGAGCCGGCCCGACAAGCTGACCGGCACGGCGGCGCAGAACAAGAAGGTATTCGACGCGCTCGTGACGGCGGTGGTGCGGGAAAAATTCAACGCCCTGATCGACGAGCTGACCGGCACGACTGCCGCGGCGCAGCTCGGCATCACGACGATCCCCGGCTTTTCGGCGGGGAACGTACAGACGGCGCTTGAACAGATCGTACAGGCGATGCAGGACGTGACGCAGGGAAGCGTTACGGACGGGAGCATCACACTATTAAAGCTCGCCGCGGAGGTGACGGCCATCGCTCTCGGCGGCGCGGCGGCGAGCCATACGCACGGCGCGGGAGATATAAATTCCGGCGTTCTGGACGCGGCGAGGATCCCGGTGCTGGACGGCACGAAGCTCGGCGCGGGGAGCGTCGGCACGGCGCAGCTCGGCGCGGCGGCGGTGACGACGGAGAAGCTCGCGGCGCTCTCGGTGCTCGCAACGCACATCGCGCAGGGCGCGGTAACGGCGCAGAAGATCGCGCCGGGCTCGGTGACGGCGGAGAAGATCGCCGCGCTTGCCATCACGACGGCGCTGCTCGCGCCGAACGCCGTGACTGCCGAGAAGCTCGCGAACGATATCCCGTATACGAAGTTCGGTCTTGTAGCCGATCAGGTGCGGCACGTTTACGCCGGAACGACGGAGCCTGGCGCCGAGCTCGGCAGCGACGGGGATATCTATCTCATGTATTTGGAGTGAGGTGAACGGAATGGGAACGTTCAGCACGGCAGAGCCAACGAATGTGGCGGGATGGAGCGAGGAAGTATCCGGCGAAATTGTCAGCATGTACAACCAAGGGAAGTACGGCTATGCCTACTATTCCAAATGCGCTGTTACGCGGCTTTCCGATAACTCTATCTGTGTGCGGATAAAGATGTACTCCAACGCAATCATGGGATGGGGAGCGGCAAACAAAGCGGCGTACATCCCCTGGGGCAGCAACGGCACGGAAAACGAGTTCGGCCCGAGTGAAGCGTACAATTACGGCAGCGGCTATTATCTTGCCGCTACTTATTACTACACGCTTCCGTCAACGTATACCGGCGCGACGGTGACTGCCGGAATGACCAGCGGGCACAGACCGACTACGGCAAACAGCCCGGCCACTCTTGCCGTACCGGAGCCGGTCGGCGATGTGCTGTACTTCAAGACCGGCGGGACGTGGAAGCAGGCAGCGCTGTACCGCAAGGGCGGTACTTGGAAAAATGCGCCGGCAAAATTCAAAGCAGGAGGTATATGGAAATGAACGGTATCGACATTTCCCAGTGGCAGGGCGACATGGACCTGACGCCCTATAAAGACGGCTTCGTCATCATCCGCGGCGGGTTCTGGACGAGCGCGGACCCGTGGGCGGAGCGGAACATCGCAAAGTGCGAGAAGCTCGGCATTCCGTGGGGGCTTTACTGGTATTCCTACGCGCTCAGCGAGGCGCAGGCACGGCAGGAGGCGGAGGCTTGTCTCGAGTTTCTTGCCGGACGGAAGCCCCGTCTCGGCGTGTGGTTTGATATGGAGGACGCGGACGCCTACAAGGCAAAGAACGGCTTCCCCTTGGACGAGACGATCACCGCCATGTGCAAAGCGTTCTGCGCGGCTATGGAAGAGGCCGGGAACAAAACCGGCGTGTACGCCAGCTTGAGCTGGTTTGATACGCACATCGGCGAGACGGGGTATGATAAATGGATCGCCGCGTGGGGCGCGAACGACGGCGTGAATTATCCCGACCTTTCCGGGCAGTGCGTCATGCAGCAGTACCGGGGCAGCCCGCTGGATCTGGATATTTTGTATGTGCCGCTTTCGTATTTTGACGACGGCGCGGCGGGCGGAGCAGAGCCCGGCCCTGACGAAAAGGAAGGAATGACCGTGAACATTCCGGCAATGGCGCAGGAGGTGCTCGACGGGAAGTGGGGCAACGGCGAGGAGCGAAAGCAGAAGCTCGGCGCGTGGTTTTACGATCTCGTGCAGGGCGAAGTGAACCGGATGCTGGGGGTGTGAGATGAAATTACGAAAGAAACAGCCGCAGCCGGAGGTCATTTCCGGCTACGATTATTCCGACCGCGCGGCGCGCGAGCGGACGGCGTACGCGCTCTTCCGGCGCGCCAAAAACGCCCGCACCGCCGTGGAGATCGAGTGGGAGCGATGCAACGACTACTACAACGGCATCCACGACGCGACGAAGGAGATGGTCGAGTACTGCCGGGCGAACGATGTTCCGTGGATCCCGGCGAACATGCCGGATCCGTACATCCTCGTGGAGACGCAGATCAACCCGAACGTGCCGGAGCCGGAGTTTCGCGGGCGCGACGACGATCTCGACAGCGCCAAGGCGAAGCAGCGGGAGTTTGCCGTGCGCTACATCATCGAGAACAACCGGCTCTCCGATATGAATACGCGCAACGAGCGCCGGCTTCTGAAGCTCGGCGATGCGTTCTGGAAGGCGTACTGGGACCGGGATATGCGCTGCGGCGTGAACGAGGGCGACATCCGCATCCGGGACATACCGACGGAGGCCATCTTCCCCGACCCGGCCATCCGCGACGGCGGATTGCAGGACGGGCAGTATGTGGATTATGTGTACACGATGCACAAGGTGAAATTCTGCCAGGTGTTCCGCCGCGAGCTGGAGGAGCTGGGACTGACGGCGGACGACATTCTCACGGAGGACTACGTTTCCCGCACCGGCGTATTCGATCTCACGACGGCCATCAACGATCTGGACGACACGGTGCAGGTGCTCGAGCACTGGTTCCGACAGCCGTGCGACACGGAGGAGGACGGCGAGAGAGTGCCTGCCGGAGCGGTGGCGTGCTCGATCCTCGCGGGAGGGCGCGAGCTGCGGTACATCCCGAACTACTGGAAGCGCACATGCAAGCAGAACAGTCTCTTCCCGTTCGTGCATTACTGGCGCATTCAGGACGAGAACCGCTTCTGGAACAAAAGCGAGCTCATGCCGATCCTCGAGCTTGTGGACGCCGCCGACCGGAAGCTCGCCATGAGCATTCTGAACGACACGTTCCTTGCAAACGATATCATCCTCGTGGAGGACAGCGCGCTTGCCGACGGCGAGGAGTTCACCAACGAGCCGGGCGCGGTGATCCATCTCAAGCAGAACCGCATGGGCGGCGTGCAGCGGCTCGGCGGACTGCAGAGCATAGCGAACGGCGCGATGGGCGTGGAGTTCTTCAAGAACCAGATCGAGCGCGCCAGCCGAAACTACGACATCAATCAGGGCAGGGAAACGACAAAGGTCACGACGGCGACCGGCCTTGCCATGATGCGGCAGGACGCGCAGAGCCAGGCGGACATCAAGGGCGCGGACCGCGACGCCGGGTTCGAGCGGCTGTATGAGCTGCTCGACTGGCTGGCGCTCGAGTTCTTCGACGACGACAGGATGCTGTTCATCGGCGCGGACGAGATGAAGGACCGCGCGCCGCAGGCAATGCCGTTCAACGCCGACAGCTTCACGGCGATCATGCCGAAGGTGCTGGACGGGGCCGGAAACGTTGTGCGCGAGGAGTGGCAGTACTTCCCGCGCGTGGACGTGACGATCACGGCGGGCGACAGCATCGCCCACGGCAAGGCGCAGACGCTGCAGGCGCTGCAGGCGCTCACGCAGAGCCAGATCACGGCGGAAAACTGGAAGCTGTTTGCCGCGCAGCTTGAGCTCATCGATCTGCCGGGCAAGCAGGAGATCATCAACGAATGGCAGCAGAGGTTCGCCGTACCGGCTATGCCGGAATCCGCCGGAGGCGGCGGAGCGGGAGCTCTCGGCGAGGCGGCCGCCGGCGGAGCGATACCGGGGGCGCAGACGCTGCCGCTGCTGGGAGGTGCGCCGACGGCATGAAGTGTCCGAAATGCGGCATTGAGATGACGAAAAAGAACGCGGCGGAATGGGAGTGCCGCAACCCGAAGTGCGTTCGGTATCAGGGAGGAAGGAAGAAGGATGGCTAAGTTTTGGGATTGGGTGAACAAGCAGGCCAACAACCGGTATGAAAATCGCTTCACCGATGCCGCTACTGGAAAAGGCGTAGGGATCAGCAAAACGGATTATTCGAGCCCGCGGTCGAATAACAACCAGAGCGGGAATCTGTATGCGGAGGCGATCAAAAACGGCGCGAACAGCTCGTCTCTGCAGGGGACCATCGATCCCGACCGGACGGGAGCGGCGGCGCCGCCGCGAAAAGGGCTCTATGACCAGACGGGCATGGACGCGACGGCGGCGAATGCGGCAAGCGGAGCGATAACCGGCGCTATGGCCGGAGCGGGCGTACTGCCGAACCGGAACGGAGCGCGGCAGCCGACCACGACGCCGACGCAGCCGGGTACGTCCGGCGGCGGCAAGGTGACGTACATCGACCCCAACGGCGACGCGCAGAAGGGCACGACGGAAGGAACGCCGGAGGAAACGCCGGGCGAGCCGCAGCGGACGTATCTGGACGAGCTGCGCGACCAGTACCAGAAAATGTACGACGACGCGGTGAAGGCCAACAACGACGCGGCGAAGGCCGCCGCCGAGCGGGCTCTCGCGCAGGCGGAGAAGGGCGTAGGCGAGCTTGGAGACCAGTACGGCAGTCTCAACAAACAGCTCTACCGCGACTACATGGAATCACTGCGCGTGCTGCCGCAGGAGATGGCAGCGAGAGGCTACAGCGGCGGCATGAGCGAATCGGCCAGGCTGGGGCTGGATACGGCCTACGGCGAGCGGCTGAACGAGAACGAAGCCGCGCGTATCGCTGCCATTATGCAGCTGCGGCAGCAGGGCGCGGACGCAGAGTATCAGGCGAACGCCGCGCGGGATCAGGCGAACGCGCAGGCGCAGCAGAATCTCTACGCGAACATGATGAATCTCATTCTTCAGCAGCAGCAGGACGCCGCGACGAAGGCACAGAACATGGCGCAGTACGGCGACTTCTCCGGCTATCTCGGACTCGGCTACACGCAGAGCGAGATTGACCAGATGCAGAAGGCGTGGATCGCGGCGAACCCGGAGCTTGCGAAGACGCTGGGGTATGTCAAGACGCCGTCGTATTCCGGATACTACAGCGGAAGCGGTGGCGGCGGGAGTGTTACGGTTTCTACGGAAGGATTGCAGGATGCGATCCTCGGAGATCTGAACGACGGGAAAGACCGGGTGGCGATCTGGAACGATCTGGCGGCGCGGTACAAAGCCGGGGATATCACCGAAGAACAGTTCCGGGACGCGATCCACTACACCGACTACGCGGCAACCGCCAAAGCGTATAACAAAACGCCGACGAGCGCGGGGTATAAGACTTGGCCCGGAGGGAAGAAAAAATGAGCAGACTCGACGAATATTTCGCAAAGGCAAACAGAGGAAGTCAAACGACTTCCTCTGTATCGGCATCCGGAGAGAAGCCGGCAAGCAATATGGACGCGTACTTCGCGAAAGCGGGAAAACCGGTACGCACCAACCCGCTGAATCTGTACACCGAGGCGCTGAAAGCCTCGCAGGGACAGAGCACCATGCAGACGCCCTATGCGGACGCTGCGGCGCAGACAAAACAGAGCGGGACGCAGAGTCTCTACGCACAGGCGGCGGCGCAGATGAAGAGCGGGAATGCGGCGAAGGGCACGAGCGTCGTTTTCAACAGCGTGTACGGAAAGGCGGATGACCGGGCGAGCTCGGCCGGCTCCGGGAAGTATGCCGGTATTCTCAAAGCGAGCGACTATACCGAGCTTTCCAAGAGCGGCGAGAGCAAGAGGAAGCTCTTCGGCGACGCCCGGTATGACTACATCAACAACATCGGGAACTTCCGCGCGCAGTCCGACGTGCAGCAGGCGCAGGGACGCGGACAGGACTACGGGAAATACGCCTTCATGACCGATGATGAGATCGGCGTATACAACTACCTGTACGCTACGCAGGGGAAAAAAGCGGCGAATGCCTATCTGAGCGATCTTGAGCCGGAGCTGGATAAGCAGTGGTACACCGGCACGAACCGGGCGACGACGGAGGCGCTCGGAAAGAACGCGGCGACGCGGACGCTGGCAAGCGCCATGACCGTTGCGGCGCAGCCTACCCGGACGATCACGAGCATGATCGCTATGGCGGACGATGCGGTGCGCACGGCGAAGGGGCAGGAGATCAACCCCTATTCCAAGTGGCGGCAGGCGAGCAACATCACGCAGGATCTCCGCGCCGACACCTCGCAGCACATCGAGGAAACGAATCCGGGGATGGGCGGCAAGGTCGGGAGCTTCGTCTACAACACGGCGATGAGCGCCGCGGACAGCGCGATGAACGCGCTTGTCGCCAAGGGCATCGGCGAGGCCGTGGGGCTTACCGGCGACACGCTGATGAAGGCGACGAACATTCTCGGCTCGGCGCTGATGAGCTCGGAGGCGGCTTCCCTGTCCATCGCCGAGAGCAAGGAAAAGGGATACTCCAACGCCGGAGCGCTGGCGCTCGGTCTGACGCGCGGCGCGATCGAGTACGCCTCAGAAGCGGTCGGCGGCGAATGGGTCATCCGAAAGATCAAGGCAAATCCGCTGAGCTTTGTGAAGAGCATGGCGCTCACGATGATCCCCGAGGGCATGGAGGAGGTCATGTCGGACGCGGCGAACGGCGTGGTAAACCTTGCGATCGACGCGGCGTTCGGCACGGAAGAGAGCGGGATCCCGAAGATGCTCGAATACTACCGGACCAGCGGCACGGATTGGCAGAAGAAGCACGCGGAGCTTGCGACCGTGCTTGCCGTTCTCGGACAGGAGGGGCTTTCGTTCCTCGGCGGCGCGCTGGCAACACTGGGGTCGAGCGGCGTGCAGTACACAACGAATCGCGCGAACATCAACCAGACAGCCGAGCGGCTGAACACCACGCCGAAGAACGTTGTGCAGATGATGCAGGACGCGCAGACGGAAAACCCCGGCGTTATATACGCGCTGGCCGAGCTGACCGACGCGGAGAACGCCGACGATCTCCGGCAGAAGATCGGCACGAAGGAAGATATGAAGCGCGCGGCGGAGTATCTGACGCAGCAGATGGAGGCGGGCGGGCGTTCCGGCACGCAGGAAGGTGTTTATACTGCCGGGACGCAAAACGCGCCTGTGGGCGCGCAGAAGGCGCAGAACGAAGGAATCAGCACGACGCCCGCGGCGGCGATCAACATTCAGGAGGAAATGAACAATGAACAGAGTGCTTATCACCGGGAAGAAAGCGGGGCTGTTTATGTCGGTTCCCGCGGACAAGCTGCGGAAGGCGCCGAAGGAGGGCTACAAGCTCTCACCGGAGGCCGAACGGAAGTTCAACGAGGCGTGGGAACGGACGCGCAAGCGGATCTACGGCAAGTAAATCCGGCGCAGCTCGGCATCCGAAACGGCGGCACGGAGGCCGTGACCGTCGTGGATGCGCAGAGGCTCGGCGGCGAGGCGAAGAGCGCCTACGACGCCGTACTGGAGAACGGGCTTGAGCCGGTAGCGGTGCGCGGGGCAATCCAGGTGGGAGACGGCTACGCGAACGCCTATACCGAGAGCGGGAGGGTGTTCTTCCGCGTGGACGCCGTGGACAGCAGAGGCAACGTTATCAGCCCGGAGGCGCTGGTGCGGCACGAGCTGTTCCACAACTACATCTCCGAGGAGGTTTTGCAGGCGTCGGACGAGGTGATCCGCGAGAGCATGACCGCCGAGGAATACGACGCCATGCGGGATGCCTATAAAGCGGACTACGCAGGGGTCTACGATTTCGCAAATATGAGCGTGGACGAGATCGAGCGGCTGCTCACCGAGGAGATCGCGGCGGACGCTTACGCGGGGCTGAACTGGTTCTCCGGCGACGCGCCGGTGCAGGAAGCCGTGCGCGCCGAGACAGAAAGAAACGCCCCGGCCCGGAGGGCAGAGGCGCAGCAGAAGACGACGGGACCGCCGGAAGGACAGGGCGCTGTATACATTGAAAAGTCAAAGTCGGCGTTGGAATCAAATCCAAACAGCAACGCCTATGTTCTGGCGAGCAGCATACCGCTTCTGCAAAATTCGGAAGTCGTAAAGCACCTTACGGGGGAAGAATTGAATGATGCGTCGAAACCGTTGGATCAACAAATTTCTGATTTGTTCGCGTCTGTGGGGAACGTCGCGCACCGCGAAGGATTCGGCGAAGTGGAGCTGAACCGCTACGGAGTTGACGGAATTATAAACCACAAACCGAACCGGTCAAAGGTGCTGGGCGTTGCAGCGATAAAGGAAGTAATCGAAAAAGGCTACATCATCAAGACGAATCTGAATTGGAAAGGACGAGGGTACGACAGCTACATGATTGCTGCTCCGGTAGGATTGGGAGACGCAACCGTTTATGTAGCCGCTGTAGTAAACCGAGATCAGGGAACAAACAAGTTCTATCTGGACGAAGTTGTTGATCAGGACGGAAACTACATAAACATAAAGAACGAAGCCCCCGGCAACACAAAAACTGGGGTTACCGTTCAAGACGGGGTCACCAGAGGGCCGAAGGCTTCGTCTGATGCTATTGTACACTCTGATACCGGGGATAGTCAAGAAAAATCTTCCGGAAGGGCGAGCATCGTGGTTCTTCCGGACGGGAAAAAGTACGTGCAGGCTGACCGGCAGGTGATCTTCGGGGATGACCCGGACAGCTGGGCCGACCAGATCGAGGGCTACATCAACCGGAAGATCCGCAACGGCGAGGACGTGATCCTTACGACGGATTCCGGCGACGTGCTGAAGATCACGGAGGACACCGCCGGGAAAGCGAGCTTCCGGAACTATGTGCGAGACGCGAATGGGAGACTTCGACCGCTTACAGACGCCGAATATGAAACCAAGCTGAACGCGGAAGCACACATTGACGAGCTGGTGAAGATATCTGAAAAAACATCCGACAGGGCTAAACCGGACGAAATCGGAAGAACGGGGACGCCGATACACGGTGACTTCGCAAAAAATGGATGGTACTACCGGCGCGCATGGTTCTGTGACTTCGATGGGACGTATTATCAGGTGACAATCTCAACTCCCGACGGCATAAACGGGGTAGTTGTGTACAACGTCGGACAAATAGAAAGAAGAAGCCCTCCCAGTTTTAATGGCTCTTCCAATTCCGTTGACGAAACTGGCGCTCGTAGGGGAAAGTCTTCTTCTACGGTTACTATACGCCAGACGGAGGGGAATAGTCAAGAAAATTCTTCCGGCAAAGCGAGTGTGGAGGTGGAAAACCGGGATTCTGACAACAAAAAACAGGGAAGAAAAAAGCTCTCCGAGGCCGAGAAGTACCAGAATACGACTCCCAAAATGGCGGAAAATCGCACCGTCCGGAACGTGGCAGAGTATGAAAAGCAGATATCCGGCATGGAAAAACGGCTGGAAACCGGCGGCCAGGCGACGCTGAACGAGGGCGGAGGCAATTTCTACCGTGTGAACATCCGCGAGGAAAACGGAGAGTACTACGCCTATATCAGCGACGGGAAAAACGTTGTCGCCAAGCATAAGTCGAAGGCCAAAATGGAAGCGATCCGATGGGCGGGAGACCGGATGCGGGCGGAGATCGCGTCGCGCATCCTCTACAACCCGGACACGAAGCTCCGCGGCAACTATCAAAGCGATCTGAAAAGAGCGGAAAACAAGGAGTATCCTGTGTTCAAAACCGAGAGCGGGACAGAGGTGCAGACCGTGCCGTTCTGGACATGGGTGAAGGACAAATCCGGACATTACGGGCTCGTTGTCGGGCAGGACATAAACGGAGCTGTGCGCGCGTGGTTTCCGTTTGGAGGCGACGGAACCGGAACGGTCGTTACCGCTGCCAACACAACGCTTTATGCCGTGGAGGGAGACTACGAGAGCCGGGCGTGGAACAACGAGATCGTCGCGGAAGCACTGGATGACGCGGAAGAAAGCGCTGCGGCCAGAAATGCACGGAAAGATAAGATGAGAGAATCGCAGGAGAACGACCGGCGGGAGACGGAACGGCTCCGCGCGCGGGAAAATCTCGGAGCGGGACAGCGATTCGTGCCGAACAAAAGCTCCGGCGAGGTCTACCGGGAGCTTATGGGCAAGGGCAAGTCCGAGGTGAAGGTGCAGATGACCGGTTTCCTCAAGGGGACGCCGAGGGATTCTACATTCAAAATTGAGGTGAAGCCGACGCCGATCGGCGGCTACTTCGAGGCGACGATCTTCCACGACGGACACAAGGCAGACACACTTGTCCGGGCGCTGAAGGAGACGGCGGCGAGAGATGCGGCAGAGGAAGTTATCACGATGGCCAACAAGAATTTCTCGGAGGAGAACTACCAGCGCGCCAAGAAATTCGAGGCCGAGAAAACCGCGGACGAGGACGCGCGGATCGCCGAGCTGTTCGGAGATCCCGAACAGCTTGACAGCACGGAGCCGTCACCGAAAAGCAGCGAGGCTGCGGAGACGGAAAACACGGCTGCCGGGACGACGATCGCCGCCACGACGGAAAAGGTCACGTCCGAGGTCATAAAGGCCGAGCGGAATTTCCGCGAGGACTTTGAGAAAATCACGAGCGGGGCTATGCGGATGTTCGTGAATGCCGGGGACACGGTGCGCCGGATCGCCAAGGCTACGGGAAGCAAGAGCCTTGAGGGGTACTACTTCAATGCCGGGGCTTACTCCCAGCGCGCGGGAAACTGGATCGCCAAGGGCGGCGCGCGTACCGACATCGACGGCCACAGGATCGGCGCGAGCCTTGCGGATACCCTCGCCCCGATGCGGAAGAATGAGACAAAGTACCGCGATTTTCAGCTCTATCTTCTGCACATGCACAACGTGGACCGCATGAAGTACGACAACAGCGGCGAGCTGGAGCGGATCAAGGAAAATCTCCGCTGGGTAAAGGAGAAATACCCGGAGCTCCGGGAGCTGTCGAATGAAGAGCTGCGCCGGATCGCAAACAGCGACAGCGATTCACCGGTCGTGCGCCAGGCGGCGCACGAGATCTATCTTGCGGCGCACAACGGCGAGGCGCCGAGCCTTACGTCCGTAGCGGAGGGCGCGGCCTACGCGCTGGAGCTGGAACGGCAGCGGGCTATTGTGGAAAAGCAGGGCTTGAAGCCGGTATTCGGATACGACGTGACGGCGGACGATTCCCAGACGGCGGCGCAGCTTCTCGAGGCAAAGAACCCGGAGTTCAAGGAATGGGCGAAGGAGGTCTATAAGTATTCGGACGATCTCATCCGCTACCGCGTGGAGGCGGGACTCATCACGCCGGAGTTTGCCAATGCGCTGAAAAAGCGGTATCCGCACTACATCCCCACCTTCCGCGAGGAGGGTACGAACAGCAAGAGAGCCAGAAGCGCCCGGCGAAACGGCGGCATCGTCGTATCGAACGCCATCGGGCGGGCCGTCGGCAGCGACGGCGTGCTCTTGCCGCTGCACACGGCGCTCTCCCGAAAGACGGTATCCACGATGCGGAACGCCGGCCTAAACCAGTTCGGCCTTGCGCTGGTACGCGAGTACGACGGGAACGCGAAAGCGGCGGAGAAGTACATCTGGAACGTTGCAGAGAGCGAGTACACGCCGACGGAGGCCGCCATTGAAAGCGACGAGGACTACAAGCCGGTATTCGAGAATGTGTTCTCGGTGAAGGATAACGGCAGGGCCTACGACATCACGATGGACGAGGGGCTGACAGCGGCCATGAAAGCCTTTGAGCCGGACAAGTTCGCAAGCTACGGCGCGGCAAAGGCTATGAAGAAGCTGAACGACCTCTTCAAGGCGCTATGCACCGGGTACAATCCGTTCTTCATGATTCGCAACGGCGTGCGAGACTGGCAGGACGCAGGGTTCTACTCCACGGACTGGAAGACGTGGGAAAAGATGTACTGGAGCGCATGGAACCAAATCCGAAAAAACGGCGAGATCTGGCAGCAGTACAAGGCGCTGGGCGGCTCCTACGCCTCCATGCTGGACTATACGACCGGCATGGTGAAGGAGCCGAAGAACGCGCTGGGCAAAGCTGCGGCACGGTATGAGAGCTTTGGACAGGCCATCGAAGCGGCGCCCCGCCTTGCGGAGTTTATGACCATCCTTGCCAACAAGGGCGGGAGCAAGACGGTGGACGGAGTGAAAACCGGAAAATTCACGCAGAGCGACCTCATGGAGGCGATGCTCGGCGCGGCGGATATCACGACGAACTTTGCCCGCGGCGGCAGCGTCACCAAGGCACTCAACCGGTATCTCGTGCCGTTCCTCAACCCGTCCGTACAGGGCTTTGATAAGTTCATCCGGAACGCTACGGAGACCCGCAGCGTGAAAGCCGCGGCGTCTCTCATCCTAAAGGCGGCGCTCATCAATCTGCCGCCGCTGCTGCTAAACGGCCTGATGCATGGCGATGATGACGACTGGGACGATATTCCGGCCAGCACGAAGGCAAACTATTATCTTATCAACGCCGGGAAAATGTTCGGCAACGGGTACTGGATCAAGATACCAAAGGGGCGCGCTATCGCTGTACTGAGCACTGCCGCTGTGTACACGCAGGAAAAACAGAAGGGCGAGGACGTGAAGTTCTCCGACGTGTTCGAGGTCATCAAGAGCAACATTGCTCCCACGGACATTTTCAACCAGAACATCGCTACCGCGTGGACGCAGGCAAAGCTCACGAACCCGGACAACCCCGGCACGACATGGTACGGCGGGAACATCGAGAGCGACCGTCTGCAAAACTACCGACCGGAGGACCGGTACGACGAGAAAACGGACGAGCTCTCCAAGGCTATCGGAAAGCTGTTCAAGGTGTCGCCGAAAAAGGTCAACTACCTTCTCGACCAGTACACCGGCGTAATAGGAGACCTTCTGCTCCCACTGATTACTCCGGCAACGAAGTCGAGCCACTGGCTGCTCGCGGCGCCGCAGGCGGCGTTCACCATCGACACCACGAGCACCAACAAGACCACGGGCGAGTACTACGATCTTCTGGACGATCTCAAGTACGACGCGAACGACGGCGACATCGGAGCTGGCATCACGCGGAAATACGTTTCTCATGCCGGCGACGAGGTGAACGACTACTACCAGCAGATCCGCGCGATCCAGAACGACAAGAGCCTTTCGGATGGCGAGAAGAACCGGCTCGTCCGGGCGCTGAAGGCGCAGCTCATCGAGCGGCAGAAGGAGATCCTCGCGCAGGCCGAGCCGTACCGTGAGGCGGTGAACGACTATCTCAAGGCGCACCCGGAGCTCTCGACCGACAACGACGCGGCCATCGCCGAGTACGCCGAGCTGTACGGCATCACCGAGGACCAGGCGGAGAGCCGCATGGACGCCATCGTATACCGCGAAGCAAACCGCGAGGTATTCGGCGCAGAGTATGCACTGCGCACCTACAACGCGGACGTCTACGACAAGGCCCGCACCGCGTACGCCAAGGGAGTTTCCTACGAGACGTACTACGACTACTACTTTGCCACAAAGGAGATGCACGCCGACAAGGACGAGAACGGCAAGAGCATTTCCGGATCGAAGAAGGCAAAAGTTGTGGAGTACATCAACAGCCTGGACATTCCGCCGGAGCAGAAGGACGCCCTTTACGTTGCCGCAGGGTACACAGCGAAGAGCGCGAGGAATCAGAAGTGGAACGGAGGTTCGGGCGGCTCCGGAGGCCGGCGCGGGAGAGGAAAGAGGACGGCGCTCAAGGCCCCGACGCCGAAAGCGCCGGAGATCATCATCCCGAGGTCCGGCACGGCATCCTCCGCGAAGGCGGGCGGAACGTCCAAAACGCCGAAAGTGAGCGGGAACGTGATCGCGGACTTCACGAAGACGGCGAGCGGGACGGACATTCAGAAAGCCGTGACGCAGGCAAAGAGGAAGGCGCTCAAGGCAGGGAACCGGACGGTGTACGTCGAGGAGGGCAGCCCGATCGATTACTTCCTGAAGTACGGGAAGCTGCCGAGCTTGAAGTAAAAAAGGCTCCCCGAAAGGGGAGCCGGACAAAGCGCAGAAAACGCGCCTTGTGACGCTTGCAGCGTGTGCCACCACGGGCGCTCCGAAAGAAAGGAGCGGCTATGCAGTTAAGCGATCTTACGCGGCCGGAGGCGGAATACTTCCGGAAGGAATGCAATTTCACGCCGACAGAGCGCAGGGTCTTTGATCTCCGGGTATCGGACAAAAGCATCGTCGAGGTGTGCATGGCGTTGAGCCTGTCCGAATCGGCGGTGAACCGGAAGATCCGGTGCATCAAGGCCAAAATGGCGAGAGTTTAGCGACAGTTTCCCGCAGCGAAAGAGGGAGCTTCCCGACAGGGAGGCTCTCCTTTTTTATGCGATGATTTCTTTAGACACCGGAGCGCTACGGTGGAAAATTTTTAAGGAGGAATCATCATGGAATACGCATCCAAAGCTACGGGCGGGACCGCCCTCGGTCTCGGCATCGCCGGTACTGCCGGCTGGCTGCTCAACGGCGGTCTCGGCAATCTCTTCGGCGGTCTCGGCGGTAACGGCGTGGTAGCTCCCGCCGTCGCCGGTCTCGCCGCGGGCATGGCGAGCCATAAGTGCGGCGACGACGCCAACGTCTCCCGCTATGAGCTCAACCAGACCCAGACCATCGCGCAGAAGGACATGGAGATCGCCTACTGGCGAGGCCAGGACGAGACGAACCGCAAGATCACGGACGCCTACACCAAGCTTGAGAATCGCATTCTCGGCCTTGCCGGCGAGGTGCGCGCGAACAAGGAAGAGCAGGCCGCTCTGAATCTCCAGCAGGCCGTCTACAACGGCACGAACACCGCCGCTGTCGGCTGCATCCAGGGGCAGATCGCGCAGCTCCAGAGCCTCACGAAGCTCATTGTTCCGAACAGCTCCTGCTGCCCGGGCTGGGGCGAAGTGACCGTCAAACCGGCGACCACGACCGCGGGCACCTGACACATCGCCGGGCAGGGGAGGTGACATTCCCTCCCCTGCCTGATCTATAAGGAGGATATGACTATGGTTTCATATACAGAATTACAGACGAGGCTTGCGCGGTTTGTCGATGCGGAGATGCTGCCACACATGACCGGCGGGAAGCGGATCCTGCTCGGCGGATACGCGGCGCTGGCCACAAAGAACGCTGCCGGGATGTTACAAGCGGCGAAGGACAAGCCGCTCGTTGCGATGACCGGCGCGGTGAGCGCGGAGGGCGTGGACGTGGACGCGCTCTTTTCCGCTGTAAGCCCGTACATCAATGAGCCGGTGACGCTATCGCTTCCCGTCGTCGGTGACTTCCGGCTGGACCGGAGCGACTTTGAGAAGCTGTACCGCTATCTGAAAGGAGAATTGTGAGATGAAGAAGATCCAGCGCCTTATCAAAGATATGTGCTACGAGCTGGACGCAGCCGAGCACTACGCAAAGCACGCCCTGCGAAACAAGGACGAGGACAAGGAGCTCGGCGACGTTTACGAGCGCGTCGCTCGGCAGGAGCTCGACCACTGCGAGATGTTCCACGCGCAGGCCGTCCGGCTCATCCGCGACTATGCCAAAGAGCCGCCGGAGAGCATGCGCGCCATATGGGAATATGAGCATGACAGGATCATGGAGCGGGACGCGAAGATCCGCGTGATGCTCAACCTCTATGACGGGAGATAAAAAACAGAGCCGCTTATAACGGAGCTGTTTTGCTTATGATTTTACTAACGAATTCAAGAAAAGCTTGTAATTTCAATACTTTTATGCGGTAACTGATGGGTTCGATTCCCATTATCCGCTCCATGGGAAAACCCCTTGAAATGCTCGAAAAATGAGCAATTTCAAGGGGTTTTCGGCGTTTTGCCGTGCTGTTATTCTGCGCTGGATGGTATGGCAGATGTACGTTTTGGAGCGTTTTTTGACCCTTTTTTACTAACGGATTTACTAACGGAATAGAACCGGCGCATTTTCTTCGCGGCCTTGGAAAGATCTTTTACCGAAAGACGAAGATAAAAATCATGGACGGTTTTCCAGTCGCTCCAGCCGCCGTGCCGCATGGTTTCTTCCTCCGACCATCCGAGATGATAGGCGAGGGAAGCGAAGCTGCGGCGCAGACCGTGCAGGCCGACCTCCGGGAGATCGTTTGCGGCACAGATCCGGTTGATCTGCCGCCGCACGCCGTCGCCGAGCGGGCATATATCACCGTTGTGGTCTTGCAGGATTTCCAGAAGCCGGGGTATCACGATGGGGACGACGCGCTGCGAGCGGGCGCTCTTGTTCTCTTCCCGGCGTATCCATTCGGCGGAGGATGTATAGACCGTAGCGCCGGAGACGGAGATCGTCTCGGCTTTGAGATCGATGTCCTCCGGGCGGAGCGCGAAGATCTCCGAGCGGCGGAGAGAGTGCAGCGCAAGGAGCGCGGGAAGCTCGACGGGAGTGTCGCGGATCGCGTCCACGAAGGTTAGTATCTGCGCATAGTCCAGCCACGGAGTATCGGCCTTTGGGACGACGCCGAGATCCACGGGGTCAAACGGTATCTTCTGCTCCTTGTAGGCGGCGGCAACAAAGCCGAGCTCATTTTTCAGGGTTTTCTTTGCGACGCGCTGTGATTCTGACGCAACGGCGCGCGGCCAGTTTATAGAGCGGATATCCTTATCCATGCAGCCGGGAAAAGCGCTGTTGCGGATGCATTGATAGCTTCGCCTGGTAGACGGCGAAAGCATGGGACGGTCTTCCAGATACTTATCAAGGAGCTGCCCGAGCGTGAGCCGGGGGAGCGCCTTCTCCGCTTCCAGAAACCCGGCGCGGATGGCGAGGGCCTTGGTGCGGCATGCTTCCTCCGTGGGTTCGGTGACGTTCACGCCCTCGCGGCGGAGCTGCACCGTCCAGCTGCCGGAGGGGAGCTGCCGGGGAGCGGGGATCTTGAGCTTCTTTTCCTTTTCGCGGAGCTGCTTCTTTCCGCACCAGTTGCAGTACAGCGAGTTTTCCGGGATCTCGCGAGAGCAGTTGCAGCACTTCATTCATTTTCTCCTTTGCGCTGCCGGTGGCGGCGGCAGACGCGGACGATGACGAGGACGACCATAAGCGCGGCGATCGAAATACAGGCAATTGAGAACACGGCGCCGAAGCTCCACTCGCCGCGGAAGAAGCCGATATCCGCGCACCGAAGATCCAGCGTAACACACCAGATGACAACGACAAAGAAGAACACGCCGAGCATCAGAATGACGGTGCGGAGATATTCGATATCCCGGACGGCTGCTTCATACCGCGCCTTCCAGTGGGAGGCGTCCTGCCGGGCAAGCTCCGTCTCCGAACGATTGCTCGGCGAGAGGATGCCGAAGGTATCGTCGAGCGAGACGTGCAGCTCCCGGGAGATGCGCACGACCGTATCAATGCAGGGGTTCGTGGATTTTGGGGAAAAGGCGTACTCCACGGTGCTCGGCGACAGATCGGCGG
>OGLN01000342.1_pt1 | contig 38449 bp, 28 predicted proteins | sample 1572641 | NCBI WGS metagenome assembly OGLN01 (sample SAMEA2581903, study PRJEB24529) | metagenome | biome: Human gut stool | place: China | collected 2011
GCTGTTTTCTTTTTCTGGCTCTCCAAAGTCCAGAATATGTGGAGTATTTCCGTTAAAGAAGGTTATTATTCTACTTGATGAATATGATACACCTATGCAGGAAGCTTACATTCATGGATATTGGGATGAATTCGTGAATTTTATGAGAGGATTGCTGAACTCTACTTTTAAGACCAATCCATATATGGAACGTGCAATAATGACAGGAATTACGAGAGTCTCAAAAGAGTCTGTTTTTTCAGATTTGAATAACCTGGTAGTTGTTACGACTACGTCTGAGCAATATGCTGATTGCTTTGGTTTTACTGAGAAAGAGGTTTTTGAGTCGATTGAAAAGTATGGAATGAGTGATAAAAAAGCTGTTGTTAAGCAGTGGTATGATGGATTTACCTTTGGTTCGCTCAAAGATATATATAATCCATGGTCTATTACTAATTTCCTGAAAGAAAAAAAGTTAAAGCCTTATTGGGCTGCTACCAGCTCCAATGCTCTTATAAGCAGACTTATACAGGAATCATCTGCAGAGATAAAGAGCCTCATGGAAAGTCTGGTTAATGGAAAGAGTATTGAGGTGAATTTTGATGAACAGATAGTATTCAACCGGCTCGAAAAAGATGAGAGCGCTATATGGAGCCTTCTTCTGGCGAGTGGGTATCTGAAGGTTGATAGTATTGTCCATAAGGGAATTACTCTTGAGCCCTGGTACAGACTTAGTATAACGAATCTTGAGACTATAAGTATGTTTTCTAATCTGTTCAAAGGATGGTTTGCGGATGTATCATCTAACTATAATGAATTTGTGAAGGCTTTATTTAGTGAGGATGTAAAAGCAATGAACGTGTATATGAATGATGTGGCGATGTCTACTTTTAGTAGTTTTGATACAGGCAATCATCCATCAGACCGTAGTCAGCCGGAGCGTTTTTATCATGGCTTTGTGCTTGGACTTTTGGTTGATATACGTGATAATTATGAAGTCCTTTCAAATCGTGAAAGTGGCTTTGGAAGATATGATGTAGTTCTGGTTCCGAGGGAGAAGGGACGTGACGCATTTGTTATGGAGTTTAAGGTGTTTGATGACAGTGAAGAAAGTGGACTCGAAGATACGGTTGCGGCAGCGCTCAGACAAATTGATGAGAAAAACTATGATACTCAATTGCTGGACAGGGGAATATCTGAGAATAATATCAAGCATTACGGATTTGCATTTTGCGGAAAAAAAGTGTTGATCGGATGCTGAGAGAAATTATGATACGAGAATTAGTTCAATTTAAAGGAGGATATTGCATGCACAACGAAAATTATTCTATAATATTCAGCAGTATGACAGGCAACACACGTAAGCTGGCTGATAAAATTCATGAAGTCCTGCCAAAGGAGAGCTGTGATTATTTTGGCACGGCTGATGCACGGGGGATAGAATCAGAATTGCTATACATTGGATTTTGGACGGACAAGGGAAACGCGGATAGTGATACATTAGATTTCTTATCTAAATTGAAAAATAAAAAGATATTTCTGTTCGGAACAGCCGGTTTTGGAGGAAGTGATGCATATTTTCAAAGGATTCTTGGTAATGTTAAAAGCGCCATTGATTCAAGTAACACTATTGTAGGAGAATATATGTGCCAGGGCAAAATGCCACGGTCTGTGAGGGAACGCTATGTGAAAATGAAAGAAAGCCCAGAGCATCCGGATAATATTGATGCGCTGATTGAAAATTTTGACAAGGCTTTGTCGCATCCCGATGCAGATGATATGGAGAGATTAAAAAATATTATTATTTAGCAGGAGGTGTTATATATGTACAATTTCACATTCAACATTCCAACAAAAATTCATTTCGGAAAGGATACCATTTCGAACTTATCAGAGCTTAAGGCATATGGCAGCAAGGTGCTTTTAGTATACGGAGGCGGCTCTATAAAGAAAAACGGTCTCTACGATACCGCAATGAAAATCCTTAAGGATGCAGGACTGACCGTGTTTGAGCTTAGCGGAGTGGAGCCAAACCCAAAGATTGAGACTGTCAGAAGGGGAGTTGAAATCTGTAAAAATGAGGGCATCGACATGGTACTTGCAATCGGAGGCGGCAGCACAATCGATTGCTCAAAGGTTGTTGCAGCAGGTGCAAGGTATGATGGTGATGCATGGGATCTGGTGCTTGACGGCTCAAAGGTTAAGGCAGCACTTCCGATATTTGATGTGCTTACTCTTTCTGCAACCGGAACAGAGATGGATCCTTTTGCTGTTATCTCTGATATGTCTAAAAATGAAAAGTGGGGAACAGGATCACCGTATATGGTACCAACTATGTCAATATTAAATCCTGAATATACTTTTTCGGTATCAAAAAAACAGACTGCAGCAGGAACCGCAGATATGATGAGCCATACAATGGAGAACTATTTCTCTATGGAAAATGCTGACTGCCAGAAATTTATGGCGGAGGGATTGCTACGTACAATGATTAAAAATGGACCGGTTGCCCTTGCACAGCCTGACAACTATGATGCCAGAGCCAACCTGATGTGGGCCGGCACACATGCAATCAACGGTGTTGTGGGCGATGGCTGTTCACCGGCATGGTGCGTACATCCTATGGAGCATGAGCTGAGTGCTTTTTATGATATTACCCACGGAGAGGGACTTGCAATACTCACACCGGCGTGGATGGAGCACATACTAAATGATGACACACTTCCAATGTTTGTGGAGTTTGCAAAAAATGTCTGGGGACTTTCCGGTGATGATGACTATGCACTTGCACACGCAGGTATTGATGCATTGAAGAAATTCTTCTTTGAGACAATGGGCATTCCTGCAAATCTAAGAGCAGTAGGAATCACAGACGACAGGAATTTTGAGGTGATGGCAAAGAAGGCCTGCGAGGGTTCAAAGGGATCGTTTGTACCGCTTAGCAAGGACGATATTGTGGAGATTTACAGAGCGGCATTCTAATCAATCGTTCATGCAAATAAATAAGCCATGTTACCACCACAGTGGTGAGAACATGGCTTATTTTTATGTGCTATGATATAAAAAATCACTTTATAGGGAATGCAACAGACTCTATAATGAACATAACCACAAATAGAGCAAAAATCACTGCCACATCAAGCAGTATTATGCCGACATAGTGCAGAAAGCGGTTTTTACTCTTGCAAAGTGGCAGTATATTCTGTACATTGAGATAGTTAAAGCCACAGAAAATCGCAAATATGAACATACCAAGACAGAAGATTCTTTCAAGCCACAGCTTTGCACCGTAAGTATTTTCTAATTCCAATGACAGGCAAAGCCATATTATGAATAGATATGCGACTGAGGATAGCAGCATTTTCCATGGAGTTCTCGTGCGAAATCCGGGTGGGAGGAAACGGGAAGCACTGTCGTGGATATCTCGTTTAGCAGTATCGGCATTGGCTGCATTGTTTGCATTATCATGGTTATGGTGTGCATATGGACTTGAATTACCGGCAGCAGAAGTATTGTGCTGCGCAGGATAATATGACTGCGATACGGCATTTTTTAACTCTGCCACAGACTGGTATCTTGCGGCTGGTGTCATCTGAGTACATCTTTCTGCAATCAGGTTAAGCCGGTGCAAAATTGGAGCAATGTCGGGAACCGGAGTGATGCTGCCAAGCATTTCGCGCAGTACTATGCCGAGAGAATATATGTCTGTTTTTGGAGATGAAGAGCCAAAGCCATACTGCTCGGGAGCTGCATATCCGGGAGTGCCGATCAGCACGGTATCAGACTCGTGTTGTCCGGAAAACTGTTTTGCAGCATTGAAATCTAAAAGCATAGCATAGTTATAACTGGTGATTATGATATTTGACGGCTTTATATCGCGGTGGATTATAGGCGGAGTCATCGAGTGCAGAGCTTCAAGTATATTGCAGAGCATAATCATGTAGCTTCTGATATCGGAAACACTAAGGTCAGAGTTGTCTATTTTTTCCTGCAGGGAGGTTCCGCTTATATATTCTTCAATTACGACAAGCTGATTGCCATCTTCATAGTAATTGATAATGCGTGGGATACCGGCCACAGGATTGCGATAAAGGTATTCGTACACGCGGATATTGTATACATCAAGGATTTTCTGGACATAAATATTGCCGGAAAGCGCAGATTGAACCAGATAAACCTTGTGCTCTTCATTTAAGGCTGAGATTATTTTGTAATCGCTCATGGTGCATGTATCCTTTCAGGTATCGCTAATGAGGTAGGAATAGTTACAAGTACAAGTATAACAGATAGGAGAAATTTATGAAGCAAAAAAATACAAAAGAATTGGATGATATCCTTGGAAAAACTCATATATCTGATTTTGATAAATTTTGTGTTGAGCAGAAGGACAGCATGAATCCGGAGCAAAATGCGTTTTCAGAGTACATAAAGGATTTGCTTAAGGAAAAGAGAATAACACAGCAGATGGTGTTTTTGAAGGCTGATATTCCGGAAAAATACGGCTACAAGCTTCTGTCAGGCGAAAAACATACCAGGCAGAGGGATATTATCCTGAGGATATGTTATGCTGCAGAGCTTACATTAGAGCAGACCCAGAGAGCATTGAGAAAATACGAGATGCCGCAGCTCTATGCAAAAATCCCGAGAGATGCTCTTCTTATGCTTATTTTTAAGGACCGTCCGGGTGGAATCATAGAGGTGAATGAATTACTCAGCAAAAATGGCATGGAAATGCTCAGGACAAGTGGTGTGCAGGAGTAGGTTTAGAATATAATTTTACCACCGCTGCGGGGAGAACGGTATTCATACTGTGATGGTATAATAGTCCTACAATTTACAGAGGAGGACTTAAACCATGAAAAAAAGAACTAATTTACTGGCTCTTGTACTGAGTATCACAGCAATCACTTTTACACTATTGGGATGCAGCTCGGATACAGGGCAAAAAAAGAGCATAGCTGTACCGGGAAGCGCAACAGAGACCGGTGGAGGCGCAGAGAGCAGCGGAACTAATGGAGGCGGCGCAGATCAGGCATCAGCAGATGAAAGCATCAATGAGCAGGTGCTTGTAGACCAGGATGGCATCAAAATAACTGCGACTGAATATGTGACGGACAGCATATGGGGAGACGGAATTAAGCTTCTGGTTGAAAATAATTCGACCAAGGACTATACAATAGGCTGTGATGCACTTATTGTAAACGATTATATGATAACCGATCTGTTCAGTGCAGACGTTGCGGCAGGAAAGAAGTCGAATGAGGTTATGTATTTATCATCAACAGAGCTTAAAGCTGCAGGAATAGATACAGTTGGACAAATTGAGATGTATTTCCACGCATACGATTCAAACTGGGATAATCTTTTCAAGAATGTATATTCAAAGCTTGAGACCTCTGAATTTGCAAACATGGATACGACACCAAACGATGAGGGACAGGAGCTTTACAATGCAAATGGTGTAAGGATTGTTGGAAAAACAGTTGATGAAAATTCCTTCTGGGGAACAGCAATTTTACTTTACATCGAAAACACCTCAGGTCAGAATGTCGGAATAAACGTTGACAACATGTCTATCAATGGATATATGATGACACCGCTGTTTTCAACTACAGTTTATGACGGAAAGAAGTCTATAGATGATATAACCATTATGTCAAGTGATTTTGAGGCAAATGGAATCACATCGGTCGATCAGGTGGAGCTTAAATTCCATATATACAATGCTGAGAGCTACGATACAATAGCGGATTCAGATGCGATAACATTTACGGCGCAGTAAATAGTTTAAAATATTATATGATTATTAAACAGGCAGGAGGAATTCATCATGAAGGTTTGGAAATTAGTTTCAGGTATTTTATCAATAATTTTATTTGTTTTTGTATCATTTCAGTCATGCGCTGCAGGAGTATCTAATGCATTGGAGGCCAATGGTGAGGCATCAGGAAGTGCCGGAATAATTGTGGCAATTCTTATGCTTGCAGGTGGAATTGTTTCAATCGCTACGAGAAAATCGTCAGGCAAGGGTGGGAATATCGCACTCATAGTACTCTTTGGATTGGCAGCAATTATCGGATTTGCGGGTTATGGAAGTTTTTCGGATCTTGCTATATGGGCAGGCTGGTGTCTGATAAATGCAGTTCTTGCGGTAGTTGCGCTTGTTACGGCAAAGAAGAACAATTAAATATTACTATTTGAATTCATATGAGGAAGATTCTAAGGAGAATCTTCCTTTTTTAATATTTAATCTAAGACGAAATATGATACAATTCAATTATTCAGCACTATAAGCACTATCTCCAAAAGACTCTGCTTAACGTTTAAATAATGAAAATTTTAATTAATAATGAGATGTAACCCCCACCAAACAAAATCCTACATAATATATAGAAGGGAGGTTTGTGGAAAATGTACACACAGGAACAGATACTTGATATGTATTTTGATCGCAACCAGCAGGCTGTCAGTGCGACCTCGCAGATGTACGGAGCGAAGCTTACCCGGTTTGCAGATACTATGGTAGCACATGAGGATGCGCTGGAATGCGTAAATGACACATACATAGCAGCATGGAACAAGATACCGCCGGAGCGCCCTATGCGTTTCCTTTCCTGGCTTTACAGGGTATGCCGCAATATCGTCTGCGACAGGATTGACTGGAATAATGCTTCAAAGAGAAATTCCAATATGAACTGTATGCTTGATGAGCTTGAGGAGTGCCTTGCAGACAGCAATGCAAAATACGAGGGTGAGCTGTCGGACATTGGAAGGTGTTTATCGGATTTTCTGAACGGACTGGAGACAGAAAAGAGAGTGCTTTTCGTGAGACGCTACTGGTATGGCATGACGATTGATGAGCTGGCAGATATGAGCGGCAGGAGCAAAAGCAGCGTAAAGACCACACTGTTCAGGATAAGGGCAGAGCTTAAAAAATATCTGGATGAGGAGGGCGTATATCTATGACGAAAAAGGATTTATTTGATGGTTTAAATTACATCGATGACCAAATAATTGAAGAAGCGCAGCCGACCGGAGAATCGGCCGGGTACAGTGATGAAATTTATGTAAAAAATCATGAAACCCATCACGGCGGAAAAGAAGACAAAAACAGGAAAAAGCACAAAAAATTTGCACGGGCAGCAAAAGCACTTGCCACAGTGGCGGCAGTCCTTGTTGTTGCAGTCTTAGGCACGGAGGTTGTGCGGCTTAATAACCGTATAGATGAGCTGGAAACCAAAACTGCAAATGTGATTTCACAGAATAATGTGCAGAATAATGTCTATGCAGGGATAAAGAGCGGTGCAAAGCTTGGGGATTATGAAGCGGCCTCTGATTACGGGAAATTGTATGATGTGGCAAAAAAAGCTGAGGCTTCCATAAGGAATACTGCATCTGGAGACTTGCTGGAGAGTGCGGATGCAACAGGAATTACGTCTGATGCATCGTCTACAAATAAACAGGAGTCGACAGTTGGTACAGAGTATTCAACCACCAACGTGATGACAGAGGGCGTTGATGAGAGTGATGTGGTAAAGACGGACGGAAAGTACATTTACATGGTCGAGGATGGTCAGATATCCATCACGGATATTTCAAATGGAAAGCCGGGGGAAGAGACGCTGTTTCGTCCTGATTTTGAGGTACCGTCAGATACTGTAGAGGAGCTTTATATCAGTGACGGAAAAATGCTTATCATATCAAACCATGCGGGCGATAAGGATGAGACTATATGCTACAGCTATGATATAGCTGACCCGACGAAACCGGTGCTTATAGGTAAAGCGCGTCAGGATGGATTTTACAATACATCGCGCAAAATCGGCAATACGGTATATGTTTTTTCAGACACATATATAAAGACTTCCGATATGAATAAAAATGTGGCGCTGCAGGAGGATAATCTGGAGAAATGGGTGCCTCAGGTAAATGGCAAAGTGATAAGCTATGACTGCTTCTATATAGGAGAGGATACATATTCAGGCACAGTTGTTTCGAGCTTTGATGTGGATAAACCTGATAAGACGATAGATGCAAAATGCATTATGAATAATAGCGGCGAGGTATACGTTTCTAGCAATGCCATGTATCTGTATCATTCCGATTGGAGTGCAAGCCGTGAGCTTACCAAAATCAGCAAAATTTCGTTTGAGGATGGAGTGATGAAGACCGGGGAGACGACTTCAGTGAATGGTTATCTCAACGATAAATTTGCAATAAATGAGCAGGGAGGGTATCTGTATGTGCTTCCAACCTCAGATACCGGCAGTCAGCCTGTCAATTCACTTCATGTGCTTGATAAGGATATGAAGGAGGTTGGTGTGATAAATGAGATTGCGCGCGGGGAGAGTATCTACGCAGCCCGTTTCGTCGGAAAATATGTATATTTCATCACATACAGGCAGACAGATCCTCTTTTTGTGGCAGATATATCCGATCCGACATCACCAAAGCTTTTGGGTGAGCTTGAGGTGAGTGGATTTTCTGAATATCTGCATATGTGGGATGATACGCACGTACTTGGAATAGGCTATGGTGATTCGCAGCAGAGTAAGATAAAGCTTACTATGTTTGATGTGAGTGATCCGACAAAGCCGGTTGAGGTGAACCAGAAGCTTATCGACAGTTCTGAGAGCTGGAGTAATGAGTTTGTATACAACTACAAGGCTATTCTTGCTGACCCGGAGAAAAATCTGATAGGATTTACTGCGAATGACTACTATCTGTTTTCGTATGACAGTGAAAACGGCTTTAGTCTTTTGGAGCAGCAGGCGCTGACCTATAAAAACACAGAAGGCTACAGAGGCATTTACAAGGATAATGATTTCTATGTGGCAGGAAACGGAGAGATAAAGTATTTCAAGTTAGCAGAATAGCGTAAATAATAGTGTTACGCAATAAGATATAAAGACAGGCGGCGAATACCCAAAGAGGGTGTTTGCTGCCTTTTTTGTATAATTTTATATACAAACGAAATGTAACAGCATATTTAAGTATGCAATTTAAGGTAGACGGTGATATAATATCTCTGATTTTGATAAAACGGAGGAACTATTATAATGAATACAGCCTCAAAGACAAGACATGTCTTTATTTTGTTTTTGGCAGATATAGTCTGGGGAATAGCCTTTGTAGCGCAGTCAAAGGGAGGGGATGCAGTTGGAGCATTTTCATTCAACGGCATCCGCTTCCTTATTGGTGCGCTCTGCCTTCTGCCGGTCATAAAAATACTGGATATGAAGGGGCTGACGGTAAACAGACCTGAAAGCAAAAAGCAAAAGAAAGAGCTTTGGATAGCCGGAAGCTGCTGTGGAATAGCACTTTTCTTTGCGAGCAACCTGCAGCAGCTTGGAATCAGCATGGGAGCAGAATCCGGCAAGGCCGGGTTTCTTACAGCTACATATATACTTATGGTGCCGATACTTGGGATATTCCTCAAGAGAAGATGCGGAGCCAAAATATGGATAGGTGTATTTATTGCACTGATAGGCATGTATTTTTTGTGCATGAATGGGGCATTTTCACTTAGCGGCTCGGATTTGCTTCTGCTGGCAGGGGCATTGTGCTTTGCGATACAGATACTTGTGATAGACCATTTCGTATCACAGGTAGATGCGGTCAGGCTTTCATGCATTGAGTTTTTTGTCACCGGGCTTGGCACATGTATAGTGATGATTTTTACTGATATGGGACCATCTGGCGGCGGTATAGCGCAGTGGGCGCAGTCGCTTTGCACGTGGGATGCATGGATTCCGATTCTCTATGCGGGTATTTTTTCAAGTGGAGTGGGCTATACGCTGCAGATTGTCGGACAAAAGGGCTTAAACCCGGCGGTGGCATCGGTGGCGATGAGTCTTGAGTCGGTGGTTTCTGTGATTGCGGGATGGATTCTGCTTGGCCAGATGCTGGGTGGCAGAGAAATTTTTGGATGTGTGCTCATGTTTATTGCGATAATTATTGCACAGCTTCCGGATAGGGAGTATACTAAATAGGTTACAGTATAAAAATGAAATGTGATTATTCAAGTGTGGTTTTGCGAATGTGCGTGGGATGAATAGTTACAACGAGACAGGGATTGGATATGAGAAATAATAGCAGAAAAAATTACAGACGCCGCAGACGAAATACAGGAGCTTCACAGATTAAGCTTGTAGGAATAGTGGCTGTGATAGTCGTTATAGCGATTATAATAGTTATATCGTGTTTTAATAAAACAAAAAAAGACAGTAATAAGGCAAAAGACACAGGAACGGCCACAGAAAATGTGACCGGTGTTACTGAGCAGGTAAGTGAGACAGAGGAAGCAAAGGAGCTCTTTGCACCAAAGGAGTCTGAGGGCACAGCAGCAATCGGAGATGAGCTTGAGAGCTCTTATGCCGTAGTGATTGATGAGCAGGACGGCACAGTTGTTGCGGGAAAGAATGCACATGAGAAAATGTATCCGGCTTCCATGACAAAGGTTATGACAGTGCTTGTAGCAGCAGAGCAGGCTGAGAAAAATGCAATTGCTGCAGCAAAGAATGAAAACACTGAAATAGACAGACAGGCTGTGATAGAAAACAAGCTCAACGAGGTTGTTACAATTACAAGAGAAGCCACAGATTATTCATATGTGCATGATTGCAGTACAACAGGCTTTTTAGACGGTGAGCAGGTGCCTCTTCGCGATGTGTTTAACGGAACTATCCTGCCATCAGGTGGAGAATCGGCATATCAGCTTGCGGTTTATACAGCAGGCTCCATGGAAGCATTTGTCGATATGATGAACCAGAAGGCAGCAGAGCTTGGTATAGGCCAGACCACACATTTTGCAAACCCTGTCGGCATATATGATGAGAACAATTACAGCACAGCCTATGACATGGCAGTCATCATGCAGGCAGCGATGCAGGACGATATTTGTAAAACCGTACTTTCAAATCATACATACAGCACGGCTGCAACACCGCAGCATCCGGAGAATCTGAACATATCGAATCTGTTCCTGCGCCGTATAGAGGACAAGATGACAAGTGGCGAGGTAATCGGTGCAAAGACGGGCTTTGTAAATCAGTCCGGCAACTGTGCGGTCAGCTATGAGAAGTCAGCCAGCGGAAAGACATATATATGTGTGACAGCAGGCGCTTCAAGCGGATGGCACTGTATAGATAATCATGTGTATCTATATAATACATACACAAAGTAGTCAGCATAGCTGATTTTAAGGAGCACAGATATGGCGGGAAATCAAGGCAATTACAGGGAAAAACCCACGCGTAACGTATGTCCGTATGCGAAGAAATGTGGCGGCTGCGACTATCAGGGCGTAGAATATAAGGAACAGTTAAAAACCAAGCAGGCATACATGAAAAAGCTGCTAAAGCCTTTTTGCTTTGTGGAGCCGATTGTCGGTATGAAAAATCCGCTCTATTATCGTCACAAGGTTCATGCAGCCTTTGACTGTACGAGGCGCGGTCAGATCGTGGCGGGAGCCTACAGGAAAAACACACATGATGTGGTGGATATCGAAAGCTGTATGATAGAGGAGCAGGAGTCAGATGAGATAATAAGGGATATAAAGGATATGCTCCGCTCATTCAAGATAAAGACCTATGATGAGGACACCGGCTATGGCCTTCTCAGACATGTTCTCGTGAGAAAGGGCTATGCAACAGGGCAGATAATGGTAGTGCTTGTCCTGGCATCGCCGATACTTCCATCGAAGAACAATTTCGTAAAAGCACTTAGGAAAAAGCATCCCAATATCACGACAGTGGTGCTCAACGTGAATGATAAAAAGACAAGCATGGTGCTCGGAGACAGAAACATCACGCTTTATGGCAAGGGCTTCATAGAGGATAAGCTGTGCGGCTGCACCTTCCGCATATCGCCAAACTCGTTTTATCAGGTGAATCCGGTACAGACGGAGCTTTTATACGAAAAAGCCATTCATGAGGCGCACCTCACGGGCAAGGAACGTGTAATCGATGCATACTGCGGCACCGGAACCATAGGCATCATAGCAGCGAAAAATGCAGGTGAAGTCATCGGAGTCGAGCTAAACCGTGATGCAATCCGTGATGCAGTCACCAATGCAAAGCGAAACGACATCAGAAACATCCGCTTCTACAATGATGATGCCGGAAAATTCATGGTCGAGATGGCACAAAAGGGTGAGAAAGCGGATGTTGTCATAATGGATCCTCCAAGAACCGGCAGCGACGAGGCATTTTTATCATCTGTTGTCAAGCTGTCACCGGAGAGAGTGGTGTATGTGTCATATGCAGGCTTTTCTTTATCAAGCGTGAATTGGGCTTGGGGCAGGGTATTCAGTATCTCTACTTTGGTTATACCGGCGAGAAAATCGTTTTCACCGACTCCCTTTTTGATTATTACTTCGACTTTGGAGAGCAAATGCCTGAATTGTACGGCCACGGGGGTGGGGTTACCGCTTCGTGGGACTCCGGTAAGTTTGGCGTAAGTCAAGTCAGAGGTGGCATAACCATCGGTCTCGCTGCGTTGGTCTGCGGCTACGGTATGAGTGAGCGACCTTGCCGGATAGGTGTTGCCGAACCATGTGGCGTTGGTATGGAGGGCATAAATGTTTACGTCGTTGCCGGTTAACGGGAAGTACATGGGCGTGCTGCCGTTCAATGTCCCGGCAGCCCCTCCTTCTTTGGTCAAGAGTATATTTTCATAGAGATTTTCTTGATCTATGGTTTGCTGTCGGTTTTTAGAATCGTCTATCCATAGATGTACCGTTTCTCCATCTTTGAGCTGTGTGTCCAGCCCGTGGGAGGATCGAGTCTGTACATCGATGCCGCTGGTGAACCTCAATTCGATTTGTCCGTCATAACCCGACAGACTTTCTGTTTCGTTGCATGCCGCCAGTCCGAGCAGGGCGGTCGCTAAAAAGAGATATTGTTTCATATTATTTTAGGTTTGTTGAAATTTCAAATTTTATTCTGCTTCTCCGCTATCGCCTGTACCGTTGCCCGATATCCAGTCTACAATTTCGGACGTTACGTCGATTTCTGTCTTGTTGAGCGTGACATTGAATTTATATTTTTTGCCGGCTTCGAAACGGGTCGCGAAGGCGGATTGTACGGGCCATATAAAATGTCCACCGTCTTTTAGCTTGAATTTCAGAGACATTTCATCGAAATTATCACTCGGTAGAATGATGGCTTCGGCTTTCGTCCCTTTGTTTGTCACGAGTAAATCGACTGTTCGGGGCGTTTCTGTTACGATCGCTACCTCATTACCGTCTATGACGTCGTATGTCGCAGTGGTTTGTTGTCCGGTCAATTCTACGGTGAGACCTTCCAAAACAGAGGTGTCGTCGAATCCTGTTCCGCTGGTTATGTTCAGTTCTATTTTCGCCAGTTTGTGGTAGAACGTGAAACGCACGGACGGTGTATTTTTATCGGTCTCCGGGTTGTCGCTTCCCAAAAGGTCGATTGCGCTTTGAGAGGATTGGTCGGTTATATCGATCGTATAAGTGCGACCGTTGTCACCAAGATTTTTCGTGTAGGGATAATAGGCGACAAAATTGCGTCTCGAACCGTCTGTCGGCAGGTAGATGGCCTCGGCTTCGGTGGCCGTGAATTTACCGCTTCCATCGGTCGTGGTATAAAGTCTATTGTTTTGTTCCACTGTTTCTCCGGCGAGCATATATATTCCGATACGGTCGTTCGGTTCCCATCGGGTGTCGTTTGCACGCGATGTCACGCATATATTACCGTTCACATGCAGAGCTGTCGGGCCGCTATTCCCTGTTGTATCGCCAAGAGGAGTTTCATCGTTACCACAACCGGCCAAAGTGACGATGGAGAGTGCTAAAATCAAAATTTTTACTTTCATTTTTATAGTCGGTTTGTTTCGTTTGTCATTTAATAAATTTCGATGTTTTCACCGTTTTCTTCGTTACCGTTTTCCCAGCCGACGATCGTTGCCGTCATATCGGCTTCGATCGGAGTCAGCAAGTCTCCGGTTATGTACATGGGAGTTGGCATATCGTCGTTGAAGTTTTTCAACAGATCGGTGAGATCGTTTTCGATGGTTTGCGAGCTTCCATCTGTGAAAGTCAGATCGATTCGTAAGGATTGTTTCAAACCGGTTGTACCCAACAGTCGGGTATGCGCTGTTATTTTATCGTTAGTTCGAGCAAAAGGAAAACTTGTGTTCATGGCTTCGCCGTAGATTCGTTGTGATGAAAGGTCGAACGAACCTGCTATTCCCGAAAGGGTTCCCGTGATGTTTGAGATGCGATCCGGGTCTCCTTCTTTAACGGTCAGTTCGAATAACAAATCGCGCGTTTTTTGTTTCATGTAGATTTCTACTTCGAGTGTATCGTCTTTTATCACATTGATGTTTTGTGCTTCTGTCAGCAGATATCCCGGCAGTGACTCCAATAAACCTCTTTCTACCGTATTTATATGAGCCGTAGTATGGTCGATCGTTATTCTGTCGGCTTCGTTCCATGCGATGAGTGTATGGGAGTTGGGCTCAAACAGAGAAGGGTGGCAGAACTCGCGGTCCGCAGGTGCTTTGAGTGCCGTCCCTTCGCAGCAGGAGTGCAGTAATACATATTCTTCCGGTAAAGGGCAATCTGTCGAACGATGAGACCAATCGGCCGTTATGGTTATCCTTCCTTTATCGGGGTGAGGTGTTTTGTAGAGTTCGTCTTTTACACAAGAGTTTAACAGTAGCAAGCCTGCTACTCCGCTCATTATATATCGTATTGTTTGCATATTACCTCCTTTCGATTAAAATACATTCCATACTAATGTCACTCCGGCAGATATGGGGCCCCACCAGTTTTTAGTCTCTTTTCCCTGACGTACCCGTATGCCGTCGATAACGATATATTTGTCGTAATCGGCATGAAGGCAGCCGAGAGCAAGAGAGAAATCGAGGTTTAGCACCTTATTCAGTTTTAATTGGTATCCGCCCGTTAATCCGCCGCCCATTAAATTGCCTTGTTTACCGATCTCGGATAGTTTGTAATTGAACGAGCCGGCTTTGTATATGGCTCCGATATAGCCTCGTTTTTCTTTACCGATGTAGTAGCGCGCTTCGGGTGCGATTTCCCACAAGGCATAACGACGGTCGTTGCTGTTCCACGTCCAAGAAGTGTAGGAGCCGTTCACGAGTATGCCTACGTGATGGTTCAAGCGCCATTCCACTCCGAGGTCGGGGGTGAGAGTACCCCAACGGAGCAAGTTTGCCCGCAAGGAGAGCGAATGGGATTTCGCTTTTGCGGTGGCTTCGGCAGCGAGGCGCTCTGTTTCGGCACGTTTTTTTTCGTCTCTTTCAGCCGCAAGCCTTTCGGTTTCCGCTTGTTTGCGGGCCTTTTCTTGGGCGGCAAGGTGTTCTCTTTCGGCTTGTTCTTTCGCCAGTCGTTCTGCTTCGGCTTTTTCACGAGCAGTTTGCTCTATGGCCAGACGTTCCCGTTCGGCTTTTTCCGATCTCTCTTTGTTGTAATTTTCGACCCGTCGAGCCGCTTCTATACCCGCAATTTCGGCTACTTTTTCTACGCTGGCCGGAAAGGTGACGACAACGACATTGCGCAGTTTTTCTTTCCCATAAGAGGAGAGGATAGCCCGGTCGGTGACGAACATCTGTTCGGTCAATCCTCCCTGCGTGATGAGTTCCGATTTTATTCTGTTGTTACGAATGTATGCCATGCGTTCGGAGGTCAGTATGTCGTTCGCCGATGCGGCATAGCTCGAAACGCTGATATACATTTGCCCGGCTTGCAACTGCTTTTTGTTCTTTTCCAAAATATTTAGGAGCTGGTGCAGAGACCGGTCGTTTCCATTCCACGGTACATAGAACATGTCGTCGTTCGGAACGAAACGGAATATGTAAGTTGTGTCTGTCGGTTGTTGTGCTATTACAGGTAATTCCCATATAAACAACAATGCTGTTATCAATAATAATTGTTTGCTTTTTTTCATATTGGGCAGTTTTGTTTTTCTATGGATATAAATATGTATCGACTATATAATACTATAAAGATTTTTGCAAATCTATTATTCTTTGTTTGAAAAAATGTTTTTTGATTTGTTAATTTAGTGTAATAAAAATGGTGGCCTTGAATTTCTTATTATAAGAGAAGTATCTATACATAAAAATTACAGAAAAAATTCTTTATTTCAAACTATTTGTACTACTTTTGTTGTCAGATGTCGGGCATATAGATTTTATGCTCGGCTTGTTTTGCGAATAATAGTATATATTCTATATATTTATATAAATAGTTTGGCTTAAACAACTTAACTAATAACAACTATGGCAGAAAGTAAAGAAAAACTGTTTGACCAGTTCCCTCCGGTGTCCACACAGGAATGGAAAGAAAAGGTCGTGGCAGACCTTAAAGGAGCTGATTTTGACAAAAAGCTCGTATGGAGGACTAACGAAGGGTTTAATGTTAACCCCATGTACCGTGCCGAAGACATAGCAAATTTGAGTACGACCGATTCTCTTCCCGGTGAATATCCCTACGTGCGGGGAACTCGTGCCGACAACAATTGGCTGGTTCGTCAGGATATCAAGGTGACCGATGTGAAAGAAGCCAATGTAAAGGCTCTGGATATTTTGAAAAAGGGTGTGGAATCGTTGGGATTCGAGATTGCCAAAGATTTGATTTCGGTAGAAAACTTGGAAACTTTGCTGCATGGTATCGACGTGGAGAATGTGGAATTGAATTTCTCTACTTGCATGAAAAGCACAGTGAAACTTGCCGAAACAGTGGCCGCTTATTTCAAAATGACTTCTATCGATTTGACAAAAGTATCGGGCTCGATTCGTTTCAATCCGTTTAAGCGAATGTTGACCAAAGGCCGTGATTTCGCCGATTATGCCGATCAGGCTGTTGCGGTTATCGATGCGGTGAAAGAGTTGCCCGGATTCCGTGTATTGGCTGTCGATGCCGTGATGTTGAACAATGCCGGATCTTTTATTTCTCAGGAGCTTGGTTTTGCTTTGGCTTGGGGTAATGAGAGGCTGGCCGCCCTTACAGATAAAGGTCTGTCGGTCGACGAAGTCGCTAAACGAGTGAAATTTAATTTCGGCATATCGTCCAATTATTTTATGGAGCTTGCCAAATTCCGGGCTGCCCGTATGTTGTGGGCTCAAATTGTGAAACAATATAATCCGGCTTGCGATTGTGCTTGTAAAATGAAGGCTCATGCGCAGACTTCGGAGTTCAACCAGACTATATTCGACGCTCATGTGAATCTCCTTCGTTCGCAGACCGAGACGATGTCGGCTGCTTTGGCGGGTGTGGATTCCATTACGACGACTCCTTTCGACAAGGCTTACAAGGAACCGGATGATTTTTCGGAAAGAATCGCTCGTAACCAACAGTTATTGTTGAAAGAAGAGTCGCATTTGAATCGTATTACCGACCCGGCTGCCGGTTCTTATTATGTGGAGACTTTGACGGTTTCGATCGCCGAGCAGGCTTGGAAACTTTTCCTCGAAGTGGAAGAGAAGGGCGGCTTCTACAAAGCCGTGAAAGAGGGATTCGTACAAAATCAAGTAAACGCTTCGGCCGAGACTCGCCATATGAATGTGGCTCGTCGGAAAGAAATTCTGTTGGGAACGAATCAATACCCCAATTTCAATGAAGTCGCCAGCGATAAAATCGTTAACGGCGAAGCGTGCGGTTGCGGATGTGGAAAGCACGAGGGAGGACATCATTGCGAACCTGAGTTCCCCGTGTTGAATACCAAACGGGCAGCCAGTGATTTCGAAACTTTGCGATTGGCAACAGAACGTTCGGGCAAACGTCCGACGGTATTCATGTTGACTATCGGGAATTTGGCCATGCGTTTAGCACGTTCTCAATTCTCGTCGAATTTCTTTGCTTGTGCCGGATACAAGATCGTCGACAACCTCGGTTTCGAGACCGTACAGGCCGGAATCGATGCCGCTTTGGACGCCAAAGCCGATATTGTGGTACTTTGTTCGAGCGATGACGAGTACGCTCAATATGCTCCGGAAGCATTCAAGATACTCGACGGTCGCGCTCTGTTCGTCGTAGCTGGAGCTCCGGCTTGTATGGACGAATTAAAGGCTCTGGGTATTACCGAGTTTATTCACGTTCGTTCGAATGTACTCGATACGTTGAAATCGTTTAATGAAAAACTTTCGATTTAAAGGTGGACAATTTGTATCACACAAGAAAAACAAAAAGACAATGAGACCTAATTTTAAGAATATAGATATTACGAAGGATGCTTTCGCCCATTCGGCAGGGAAAGTAGCCCATGAGGGTGAAAACTGGATAACCCCGGAGTTGATACCCGTCAAACCTGTTTACACCAAAGAAGACCTCGAAGGTCTTGAACACTTGAATTATGTAGCCGGACTTCCTCCGTTTCTTCGTGGTCCGTACAGCGGTATGTATGCCATTCGTCCGTGGACAATCCGTCAGTATGCAGGTTTCTCGACCGCAGAGGAGTCCAATGCTTTCTATCGTAGAAACTTGGCTTCGGGACAGAAGGGATTGTCTGTGGCATTCGACCTCCCGACACACAGAGGATATGATGCCGATCATGAGCGTGTGGTAGGCGATGTAGGTAAGGCCGGTGTATCGATTTGTTCGCTCGAAGATATGAAGGTTTTGTTCGACGGTATCCCTTTGAACAAAATGTCTGTATCCATGACGATGAACGGAGCCGTGTTGCCTATCCTTGCTTTTTATATCAATGCCGGGTTGGAACAAGGCGCGAAACTCGAAGAGATGGCCGGAACGATTCAGAACGATATTTTGAAAGAATTTATGGTGCGTAATACCTATATTTATCCGCCTGAATTCTCGATGCGTATCATCGCCGATATTTTTGAGTTTACTTCGCAAAACATGCCGAAGTTCAACTCGATCTCCATTTCGGGATATCATATGCAGGAAGCCGGAGCGACAGCCGATATAGAGTTGGCTTATACGCTGGCCGACGGTCTTGAATATTTGCGTGCCGGAATCAACGCCGGTATGGATATCGACGCATTCGCTCCGCGGTTGTCTTTCTTCTGGGCTATCGGTATGAATTTCTTTATGGAGATCGCCAAGATGCGTGCCGCACGTATGTTGTGGGCTAAGATCGTAAAACAGTTCAACCCCAAGAATCCGAAATCTCTCGCTTTGCGTACTCACTCGCAAACGTCGGGTTGGTCACTGACCGAACAAGATCCGTTCAATAATGTGGGTCGTACTTGTATCGAGGCTATGGGGGCTGCTTTGGGGCATACCCAATCGTTGCACACCAACGCTCTCGACGAGGCTATCGCCCTGCCAACCGATTTTTCGGCTCGTATCGCTCGTAATACTCAGATTTATATTCAAGAAGAGACCTATATTACAAAAGAAATCGACCCGTGGGCAGGTTCTTATTATGTAGAGGCTCTGACTAACGAGCTGGCTCATAAGGCATGGGAACATATTCAAGAGATCGAGAAGTTGGGCGGTATGGCTAAGGCCATCGAAACCGGACTCCCGAAACTTCGTATCGAAGAGGCTGCCGCCCGTACGCAGGCACGTATCGACTCGGGTAAACAGACGATCGTGGGTGTAAACAAATACCGTCTTGAAAAAGAGGCTCCCATCGATATTCTCGAAGTCGATAATACGGCTGTGCGTAAAGAGCAAATCGAGCGTCTGCAAGATTTGAAAGCTCATCGCGACGAAGCCGCGGTTAAAGCGGCTCTTGATGCGATTACCGAATGTGTGAAGACGAAGAAGGGTAATTTGCTCGACTTGGCTGTCAAAGCCGCTAAGGTTCGCGCTACGTTGGGAGAGATTTCCGATGCTTGCGAAGTTGTCGTAGGTCGTTATAAAGCAGTAATCAGAACTATATCAGGCGTGTATTCATCAGAGACTAAAAAGGATGCCGATTTCGTTCGGGCAACGGAATTGTGCGAAAAATTCGCTAAAAAGGAAGGTCGCCAACCTCGTATCATGATAGCGAAGATGGGACAAGACGGTCATGACCGTGGGGCCAAAGTGGTAGCTACCGGATATGCCGATTGTGGCTTTGACGTGGATATGGGACCTTTGTTCCAAACTCCGGCGGAAGCTGCGCGTCAGGCTGTCGAAAACGACGTACATGTGTTGGGCGTTTCTTCTTTGGCTGCCGGACATAAGACTTTGGTTCCTCAGGTAATCGAAGAGTTGAAGAAATTGGGTCGCGAGGATATTGTGGTAATTGCCGGTGGAGTTATTCCCGCACAGGATTATGACTTCCTTTACAAAGCCGGTGTAGCCGCTATCTTTGGCCCGGGTACTTCGGTAGCCAAAGCTGCGTGCCAGATACTCGAAATTCTTCTCGATGAGTAATTTTGGAAAAGGATAATGTGTTGAAGCCCGGCAGTAATAAACTGCCGGGCTTTTTTGATAATAATATATTGTTATAAAAATGTTTAAAAATAATTGTCTATGATTTGAAAAATATATTAATTTGCAGAACCGATTTATTTCTTAATCTTGATATATATGAAAAATTATTTGTTCCCTTTTAGTTTCTTATTGCTTAGTTTGGGCATTCAGGCCGAGAAGCCGCAGTGGGGTATTCCCGATACGATAAGTCATTATCCGATAGGTCCCGGAGCTGTGTATACTCATATCGAGTTTACACAAAAGCCGATACAGTTACATCAAATTACATTGGATTTGAATAACGAATATAATGCGGTAGAGGTATATCCGTCTAACGGGAAGACTCCGGATGCCTCACGGGAGACAACGTCATCGCAGTGTAAGAGTAACTCTTATGAAGGACACCGGGCGTTTTTCGGGGTAAATCACGATTTATTTCATTATACGGGGCAGACTACGGCTGCGGGGATCAATGTCCGTAACGGAGAAGTTGTCAGTCATTACGGCGATTATGGTCGTTCTGTCATGTCTATTAGCAAAGATAAGGTGGCAGAGGTTTTCCCTCCTAAATATTCGGCAAAGGTAATTTGTCCAGACCAAACAGAAATAACGATCGACAATGTGAACGAGTCGGCATACGGAATACAATCATACAGAAATTGCGTATTGTTCAATACGTATAGCAGTCTTACTCTTACGGAAGACGGTTTATATGTGAAAATAACGCCGCAAGGGGAATGGATTATTAACGGTAACTCGACTCCTTGTCGAGTGGAGGCTATGGAGCATACCCCTATACAACCCGATGGAAAAAGTCATATTTTGTTTATGAGAAACCATGCGTCGGAGCAGTTCGAGGATAAAGTAAAAGTAGGTGATGTCGTTTATATCGACCAGCGGTTTGTGAATACGACGTTTCCCAATTCCGGCATATCCGTTCCACCGGCACAAAACGTTGTACAAGCGTTGCATGGTTGGCCGAGCGTGATATTGAACGGAGAACTTCACGATAAAGAGTACAACGATTTTGTTACTCCCGGACGTGAGTTTCAAGACTATCCTTGTACATTGGTGGGGATAACGAAAGACGGGAAAAGATTGTTTATCATTACCGCCGACAAGGCCTCTATGGTTGAGAATGCTTATTATTTAGTAGAGCAAGGAGCTTGGAATGTCGTTAATTTTGACGGTGGGGGATCGGCTACTATGGTTGTTTGTGACGAAGTGGTAAATACCCCTACCGATGGAAAAGAGAGGGCTGTGATGGATTCGTTTCAAGGTATTTCGTTAGCTCCGGTCGACAGTACGTTTTCTTTCGTTTCTTTTTCTAAACCTTCTGTGCAGGCTATACCTTTGTCGGTGGTTCCTTTGAGGGTATTGGCTCATAACCGTTATGGCGAGATTATCGACGATGATTTTAAAGATGTTACTTATTCGTGCGAACCGGAGGAATTGGGATATGTGAATAGTCGTGGCGAGTTTTGTGCGGGAGCTGTTTCTATGTTAGGAACGATTACGGCTCGGAAAGGTGACTCTGCATGTAAAATACGGGTCGTTATGGGTAATGCCGGCAAGTCGGTTAAATTATGTGCCGATAGTCTTTGTATCGACGATATTAGAGAATATCCGATAGAGATCGAGACCGAATCGGACGGAAAGAAATATATGGTAAATCCTGCTATTTTTGACTGGCAATCTGTGGGAACGGATTGTTGTGATGTAGTGGACGGTGTCGTGAGAGGTGTCACGAACGGGCGAACTGTGTTGCAAGGGAAATATGGAGATGTAGAAATTCAGTTACCGGTTATTGTTGAAATTGGAGTGGGAGAGAAGGTGCATGAACATTTTTCTGATGGAGCTTCTTTTTCTGTAACCGGTAGTTCTGCTATAACTGACATTCGTTTCGATTCGTCTGTCCTTCCTGTGGGTTGGAGTGACGGTACTACTCTGTTGTTCGATTTATCCACCGGGCGTGCTCCTAATATTATGTTGGATAAGCCGATACGTTTCTTCGGGTTACCCGATTCGATTTCGATACAGGTGAAAAATTGGAGCGCTTTAATCAATAATATTTCTTATGAATTTTCTTGTTCTACTGGTTCTTGGAGCCGTATCGTTAATCCAGATGCCGATAGCGATTCTGTCTATACAGTGTCTTTTGCCGATTTAGATGTAACGGCTTTCCCGGTGGTGTTGAATGGTATGAAGATATACTTGTCGACACAGATAAAGGGACCGAATCAGAAAATTTCATTTAGGGATTTGAAGGCTTATTACCCTCATGAAGCACCCGATGGGATAAAAGAGGTAAAATGCGGATCTGATTTTTCGATAAGTAAGATTGATCCGGGAGTAATAAGGATACAAGGTATATCGGAAGGAGAAGATATTGTTATTACATTGTCGGATATGAACGGGAGACTGTTGGAAACTTTCTGCGATAAGGCTGTGGGTTGTGGTGTTTGTGACATAGAGTTACCGTTCGTATTACCTCCGGGTGTATATTTGGTGGGAATACAGACGAAAAACGGTCGTGTAGTGGAAAAACTTGCATGGTAATGAGAAGCGAACCCCGAATTTTTCGGGGTTCTTTATTTAGGATTCTTTCGAGAGAAGGCTATCTGTATTTTTTAAGAGTGTTTTGATCATTCGGAGGAATACAAAACTTTTTTCATAAATTAAGAATACCGTATTTTTTTCTTTGTTTTATTAGTATCTTTATTCGCTTTTATAAACATGATTGTCTATGAATAAAAATTTTATCTCATTGTGCGCCGGTATTTTATTGGGTGTATCTCCGCTTTTTGCCGTACCGGCCAAGCCTGTCCTTGTTAGGGTCGCTCAACCGGACGGGACCGTTGTAACCGTTAAAACCGTAGGTGATGAATTTTATCATTACAAGTCTACTTCCGATGGCATTCCGGTAGTACGTGGCGAAGATGGTTTCTATCGTTATGCCGAGTTGTCTGCAACGGGACTGGTTGTTGCGGGCAATGTGATAGCCCGCGATTCGTCGATGAGGAGTGTTTCGGATAAGGCGTATTTAACATCGCTGTCCGAGAAGAAGATTTCACAGAAACTTTTTAGTCGTCGTAATCTACGGAAGCAACAATTACAAAACAATATAACTCGTCGAGTTACGCAGGCTACTGCCGGCGACGATGTGCACGGTTTGGTCTTGTTGGTTCAGTTCAGCGATAAGAAATTCAGTTCGGTGGGGACACAGCAGGCTTTCGACGAGATGATGAATAAGGAAGGATATGATTATATGGGAGCCATCGGTAGCGCTCGGGATTATTTCATTTCTCAATCGGGAGGACTCTTTCAACCGACATTCGATGTGGTAGGGCCTATCACTCTCGACAATACGATGGCTTATTATGGGGCTAATGATTATTCCGGTCAAGACGTACGTCCCGATGAGATGGTTATCGATGCTTGTAAGAAGTCTGAATCGACGGTCGATTTCACGATATATGACAGAGATAATGATGGATTCGTCGATTTGGTGTATGTGATTTATGCCGGGTATGGAGAATCGTCGGATATAGACGGTTCTTTGGAAAATGCGATTTGGCCTCATGCTTGGTATATTTATCAAGGTGCGCAAAAGCGAGTATCGGTCGACGGTAAATATCTCGATGCTTATGCTTGTTCGGCCGAGCTGTTGGGAAACAGTGGTACTACTCGGGACGGAATCGGTACATTTTGCCATGAATATAGCCATACGTTGGGACTCCCCGATTTTTACGATACGAGCGGTGTGACTTCGAATTATGGAATGGGCACGTGGAGTTTGATGGATTATGGCTGTTATAATGGCCCTGATTCCGATGGCGACGGTTATTCCGATGGTTCTGTTCCGGTCGGGTACACAGCATATGAGCGGGAGTTTTGCGGTTGGATAACTATCGAAGAGCTGACGGCTCCTTCTTCGGTTACACTGGAAAATCTGGCCGATAGCAAGAAGGCCTATAAGATAGTATCGAGCGATAAAGATCAATATTTTACATTGGAAAATAGGCAACAGACCGGTTGGGATCGATATATGGCATCAGCCGGGCTGATGATCGTGAAAGTCGATTACGATCAGTCCGTTTGGGATTATAATACGGTTAACAACGAATCGAGCCGCCAGCGCATGACCATTATGCCGGCCGACAATAAATATAGCGAGTATAATGAAGATGGTGACTTATATCCCTATAATGGTAATACCTCTTTTACCGATGACAGTCGCCCGGCTGCAAAGACAAATACCGGATTGAAGTTGGGAAAACCTGTAACCAACATCGCACAAGATAATGGTGTGATTACGTTCGACTTTATGGGAGGAACCCCGGCAGTGCTTGCTCCCGTGGCCGATGTCGCTACTCATGTGACAGCAACCGGATTTACCGCAAACTGGTCGTCGGTAGAGAATGCTGCCAGCTATACGTTGCAGGTCGATAGAAAACAACCATCGGCCGGTGGCGAAATTTTACTGTCGGAGGATTTCTCGAATTGCACGGCTGACGAGACTACAAATATCGCAGGAACGACTACATTCGGAAATGCGAAGGACGGTTATTTCCAAACTTCGGGTTGGAGTGGTAAGTATTTGTTCCCGAACATAGGAAAGATGAAACTAGGTAATTCGGATAACGGGGGAGCTGTATGTACTCCGGCTATCGATTTATCTTCTTGCGACGGAGTATTTACTGTCCAGTTCGATGCCTCTATGTTCGATGGAAGTAAAGAGAAAAGTGTTGTGATAAAGGTATATGTCGAAGGAGATGAGTCGAATGCTCAATCGACCGAAATTCTCTCGACCAGTAAGATGAATACTTACACGATGACTTTTACAGGTGGTACAGCCGATAGTAAAATCGTGCTGATGTCGACAGCGAGCAGTGGAAAAAAGAGGGCTTATCTCGATAATATCGTTATATATAGCGGTGAAGTTTTACCTGAGATTGCTTCTAAACAAGCTGTTAGCGATGTTTGGCCTCTGATTGTGACGGGAATTACGGATACATCGTATCAGCTCGTTGATTTGGAGCCGGGGTATGTGTATTCTTATAAAGTAAAAGCTGTGACCGCAGAGGGGGAAGAAAGTGACTATTCCAATGTGGTGAAGGTGGATTTATTTACCGGTATTTGCGATTTGCCGGAGTCGCGCAATCGAGTGTATACCGATAACGGTTATATTGTGGTCGAGTGTGAAACGTCACAGCCGGTCGAGGTCGTTAATTTGACAGGTCAGATTGTCGTATCGGCATCTGTGAATGGGCGTTCTTTGTTATCGGTTCCGGTTAAGGGTGTATATGTCGTGCGCTGTGGCACATCGGTAACTCGTGTGGTTGTGAAATGATGATATTTATATAATAAAGAAAAGACCGAAGCGAATGTAAATGGGCTTCGGTCTTTTTTTATAGTCTATGTGTAGAAGTTTTTGAGAACTCAAATTTTTACTTTTCGATCGTTCAGCCGACTTTCTTCGGCTTTGAATCCCATGATATGGCTTTCGACTGAAACACTTATGGGGCTGGACAGATAGTCGCGGTTATTGTTCCCGACAGCGTTTATAAAATCGCGAACCAAACACAGGTCTCCGCCTCCGTGCCCGTGTCCGACGTAACTTTTCACTTCTTCTACTTTGGCATCCCATATGCGCTGTTTCCCACTGCGGAAATCGGTTACGGTAAATGTTGTCATATCACCTACAATTTCTCCTTTCGTACCCATTATTTGAGTCCTTCTTCCTCCTTTGGCCATGAATGCCTCCATAGAGAAATTGGCTGTAACACCATTTTCAAATTCCATGCTGGTCACGTAGTGGTCGCATTGGTCATTGTCCATTTGGAACACGCAGCGTCCGTAGTCGGTAGTCCGTATCACTTTACGTATTGCCTCGTTTTGAAGGCTGCGTTCTTTGGGCAGGTCGAATGCATATATATGTTTTCGTTTTTTCAAATAAATGTCTAATGCGGAATAGGGGCATTCATTTTCATGCGGACAATCTAAACAACGTTCGGTAGCACCTTGCGGCATATTTTTCCGCTTGAAATAGGTTAAAGAGCCGTAGGCCGAAATGGACTTGCATGGAGAGCCGACCAGCCATCTGATAATGTCTAGGTCGTGGCAGGATTTTGCCAAAATAATGGGGGTGGTTTCCTTTGAATTATGCCAGTTACCTCTTACATAAGAATGCGCCATGTGTGCGTATTGTATGGGTTCGAGATGTTGTATACTAATCAGTTGCCCTATGTCACCCGAATCGATGATTTGTTTGAGAGCGATGAAATAGGGTGCGTATCGTAATACATGGCAGACTCCTACAATGGCATTTTTTTTGATTGCTAAATCTCGAATGTCCGTACATTCTTTTTCAGTAGGTGCTATGGGTTTTTCGAGTAAGATGTGATATCCCATCGAAAGCGCTTTCATACAAGGATCATAATGTAGATTGTCGGGTAGACTAATGATAACGGCATCTGCGAATTTTGTTTTATTCAAGGCTTCTTTCCAATCGGTAAATCTGTTTTCTTCCGGGACATCGTGGTCTTCGGCCATAGATTTTAGCCGCAATTGGTTTTTATCGGCAACTCCTACTATTTTCATGCAATCGGGGTACTTTTTCGCATATCCGGCGTAAACGCTTCCTCTGTTACCTGCACCGAGGACAAGAAATGTTATCGGTCGATTTACATTGGCTTTCAGGTCTTTTATGTCGGTGGCGATTCGAGATACATTGTTTGTCTGTTTTCCGTTGGCTAAAATAGAAGGCGCAAAAGCTGCACCGACAGCGGTAAGCCCCATTACTTTTAAAAATTCCGAGCGTTTCATGATTTAGATTTGATTTTCAAAATTTCTACAAATATATAAAAGAGAAAAATACAAAACAATTTATATGTTTAATATTTTCGATTTGTATATATATTGCTTCGATTTGTTTCTTATGAGATTGTAATGGTGTTTTTCTTGATCTTGTTTGTGTGAGAGAAGTTGAATGATTACATTTGTTTGTTCAATATCGGCATGTATGGGGAGCGATGAGTTGAAGGCATTTTTGACGGCTCTGTCGGGTAGGGATATGAAAATTCGGATTGCAGAATTTTTACAGCAGAAGGATTGTATCGCCGAAGCAATGGATATAGCTGTGGGGGAATCTGGTTCAGAGGCATTTCGTGCAGCATGGGGTATCTCTGCAATATACGAAACGAACCGCCTTTGTTTTTTACGATATAAAGATAAGTTCGTTTCGGATTTTTGTCGTGTCAACCACCACGGGGTAAGAAGAGAATATGGCCGTATAATGTTGAGTATGTTGAAACATAAGGAGTATATTCCAGATAGGCATTCTGCTGAAAATTTGGCCGAAATAGTCTGTTCGTGGAGTATTGACCCGAAGATAACGATATCGGAAAAAGTGTGGACTTTTTCGATATTGAAATTTTTATCCCGGTGGATAGAATGGGGTGAAGATATGTTACAACAATTGGAGGCTCTATGTGAAACTGATATGTCGCCGGGAATGAGGGCCTTAATGCGTCGATTGCGCAAATAGTTTAAAATAGCTTAAATGTTTTTTATTCATCTCGTGAACACTTTGCCTAGTATTACATTTGTATAATAGAACCTAAGGCATAAAGGAGATTTATATGAAGAAGTTATGGGGTTGTATATTGGTATTTGCTGTGTTGCTGACGGGATGCCGATCGGCTTCGGTGCTCTCGTTCGATGTGTGGCGACCGGCAAAAGTCACTTTTCCGGCGGATATCGTGCGGGTAACTGTCGTTAATAATTCGGCAGAGCCTAACGAAAAAGAGGGGAATAAATATAAGGATATTTCGGGTAGGGAATATACGTTGGTCGTACCGCATGACAGCACGACTTATCGTTTGGCGGAATATATAGCATTAGAGCTTTCTGATGCACATTATTTCCCTGAGATTACAATTTTTTATGACGACTCTATAACCTTGCCTAAAAGTTTGTATCCTCTTTTGTCGGAAAATCAACTTTCGATTGTAAGGGGAGGAGCCGATAATACAGCGGTCGTGTCTCTCGATAAAACCGATATGGTAGTAAAAATGGAGGATCACACTTTGTTAGGTTCTTCCGGAGAAACAGTCTTTGTTACAGACTTATCGGTAGCCACGACTTTGAATTTACGTGTATATTGGCCGAACAAGATAGAACCTTCTTCCGAAATGGTTACGGATACGTTATATTGGCAATCTTTCGGGTATACGCCAGATGATGCTCATAGTTCATTGCCTCTGACCGCTGAGTTTATTCAAGAGGCGATGAGGCAGATTTCTGCACGGGTAAGAGAATTGTTTATTCCTCATGTAGACAATGTCAATCGTTATATTTATACATCTACCAATCCGGCGATGGATGATGCTTATGATTTTTGGCAGCAGAAAAAATACAAAGAGGCTTCTTATTTGTGGGAATATGTTTATGAAGAACAGAAAAATGAAACTACCCGAGCTATGGCAGCAGCCAATTTGGCTGTGTATAATGAGCTGTTCGATAATTATAAAGTCGCTATTGAATGGGTAGATAAATCACTTTCCTTATTTGAAAAGAGGGTGGATAGTAACGCTTCTGATATAACTGCTTTACGGGATTATCGTCGACAACTGATGGAACGGAAGTCTGATAATTCTTTGTTGCAGAAACAGATGTAGAGACAAAGATTGAGAAGCCCTCTATTTTCTTGCATCTTCATCACCAAATAAAGGTGATGTATTTGAGAGTGAAGTTTTTGTTTGTATTAACCCCCTCGCCCTGCGGGCACTCCCCCTATATTTTGCTGCGCAAAACACAGGAGGGAGAGGGTGAGGTGTATATCTCCCTTTCTCCTCGGCTCCGATGTTATTCAAAACGACCCGTCATGCTGCGGAGTACGGCAGGGGGAGAGGGTGAGATGTATATCCCTTTTGTCTCTGCTTCGATGTTATTCAAAACGCCTCGCCATGTTACGGGGTATGGTAGGAGGGAGAGGGTTAAAAAGCACTTTTAATATTTTAAACTCCTCTATTGCTGTGCCTCGTAGCATTACGGGGTGTGGCGTTAGCTATATAGGGGAGGTGTCACAAAGTGACGAAGGGGTTGAAAACGCCATCGTATCAGTCTGTTTATACTGGATATATCCCTTTCTTCTCTGAGTGTCCCATAGCATTACGGAGAACTGTGTTAGCCATATAGGGAAATATACACGAACAATCTCCGTTAATTATCGACTAAGATCCAAATAGTTCCATACTAACTTGTAATAAAAAAACGTCCAAATTTTATTTGGACGTTTTTTATAAATATTTATGGGCATGTTAGCCTTGTATGGCAGCTATACCCGGTAAAGTTTTGCCTTCGATGGCTTCGAGTAGAGCTCCACCTCCGGTCGATACGTATGAAACTTTATCGGCCAATCCGAATTTATTTACGCAAGCCACAGAGTCGCCCCCGCCTACGAGAGAGAATGCTCCGTTTTTAGTTGCTTCTACAATGGCTTCTGCAACAGCACGGGAACCTGATGTAAAGTTATCGAATTCGAATACTCCTGTCGGACCGTTCCACAGAATAGTTTTCGATTTCTTGATTACGTCGGCGAACAGAGCTTCGGATTTAGGACCGATGTCCATACCTTCCCAACCATCGGGTATTTTATCGACATCACAGAAGTCGGTATTGGCATCGTTCGAGAAATCGTCGGCGATCTTGGCATCGACTGCTAAAACCAAATTTACATGGTTGGCTTTGGCCTTGTTGATGAGTTCGAGAGCTAAATCGAGTTTGTCGTCTTCACAGATGGAGTTACCGATTTTACCGCCCAATGCTTTGGTAAAAGTATAGGTCATACCACCGGCGATAATCAAGTTATCTACTTTGGTCAATAGATTTTCGATAATATCGATTTTCGAAGAAACTTTCGAACCACCCATAATAGCAGTGAAAGGACGAACCATCTCTTTCATTACTTTATCGACGGCGGCAACTTCTTTACCCATGAGGTATCCGAACATTTTGTTTTCGGGAGAGAAATATTCTGCCATCAAGGCCGTAGAGGCATGGGCACGATGTGCCGTACCGAAAGCATCGTTTACATAAACATCAGCCAAGTCGGCGAGTTCTTTCGTAAATTCTTTTTGGCTGGCTTTGATCGCTTTTTTAGCAGCAGCTTTTTCTTCGTCGCTGGCATCTTCGGCCAATCCTCTGGGCTTTCCTTCCTCTTCGGCATGGAAACGCAAGTTTTCGAGAAGAAGAACTTCTCCGGGTTTTAATGCGGCTACGGCTGCTTTTACTTTATCGCCAACACACTCATCTACGAATTTTACTTCGGTTCCGAGCAATTCGCTCAAATGTGCAACGATATGACGCAAAGAGAATTTGTCTTCTGGACCTTTTTTGGGGCGTCCCAAGTGAGAACCGATGATGAGGCTACCGCCATCGGCCAATATTTTTTTCAGTGTAGGTAATGCTTTTACCATACGGGTGTCGTCGGTGATATTAAAGTTCTCGTCGAGAGGAACGTTAAAATCTACGCGGACAAATGCTTTCTTACCAGCAAAATTGTAATTGTCAAGTGTTTGCATATCGTTTAATATTTAGTATGTAACTCTTTTACTCTTTGGCAAATTTAGATAAAAATCGATTATCTTTTTACTATTAAATGCTATTTTCTCTAAAAATCAAAGTAGTCCCTTTGCGTGCAATAGATGTTCCATTTCATATTGTACTTTTAGAGCTTCTTCCCGGGCAGCTTCTGCGAATTTCTCGTCTGTGGCAGCATAGATGATCTTTCGGGAAGAGTTGACGAGTAAACCGCATTCGCGGTTCATGCCGTATCGAGCCACTTCTTCGAGGCTTCCACCCTGCGCTCCTACACCCGGAACTAAAAGGAAATTATGCGGAGCTATACGGCGTACGTCCTCGAATAGTTTTCCTTGTGTCGCTCCGACGACAAACATCAACTGTTCGTCTGAGGCCCAATTTTGAGCCGTGCGTATTACTTTTTCAAATAGCCGTTCGCCGTAAGAGTCTGCTGTCAATTGGAAGTCATAAGATCCTTTATTCGAAGTAAGTCCGAGCAGAATGACCCACTTGTCGGGATAGCCGAGAAAGGGCTTCACGCTGTCTTCTCCCATGTAGGGGGCTACGGTCACGGCATCTAAATCGAGGTGGCAGAAGAAGCTACGAGCATATAGCTCCGATGTGTTTCCTATGTCGCCACGTTTGGCATCGGCGATGATGAATTGGTCGGGGTAATTATCCCGAATATAATTTACTGTCTTTTCAAAAGCGGCCCATCCTTGCATTCCTAAGCTCTCGTAAAAAGCCAGATTGGGCTTATAGGCCACGCAGAGATCGGCCGTAGCATCGATAATAGCTTTGTTAAACGCAAAAATGGGGTCTTCTTCTTGTTTCAAGTGAGACGGTATCTTTTCCATATCGGTATCCAGACCAATGCAAAGGAAAGATTTTTTCCGTTTGATATTTTCAAACAATTGTTTCTTGTTCATGACATATGTGGATTATAGTTCGCTCTCTTTTAATCGTTCTGCATTCTCTGCCACGATTAAATGGTCTATACAATCTTGTATGTCTCCATTCATGAAGGCAGGTAAGTTATAGATCGTATAATTGATACGATGGTCGGTGATACGTCCCTGAGGATAATTGTAGGTGCGGATTTTGGCCGACCGGTCTCCGGTAGATACCATTGTTTTACGCCTGCTGGCGATATCGTCTATGTATTTCTGGTGTTCTTTGTCGTAGATGAACGAGCGTAAACGAGAGAGTGCCCGTTCTTTGTTTTTAGGTTGGTCGCGGGTTTCGGTACATTCGATAAGAATTTCTTCGGAGACACCGGTGTTGGGATTCTTCCAAATATATCTTAACCGTACACCCGATTCTACTTTATTGACGTTTTGGCCTCCGGCTCCGCTCGACCGGAAAGTATCCCATTTTATTTCTCCTTCGTTTATTTCGACATCGAATTCTTCAGCTTCGGGCAATACAGCCACTGTTGCCGCAGAGGTGTGCACGCGGCCTTGTGTCTCGGTGGCAGGGACTCTTTGTACTCGGTGTACTCCCGATTCATATTTGAGTGTGCCGTATACATTATCGCCCGATACTGTGAAAATGATTTCTTTGTATCCGCCGGACGCTCCCTCGCTGTAACTGCTGACTTCGGCTTTCCAACCTTTGGTTTCGCAATATTTAGCATACATGCGGAATAAGTCTCCCGCGAAAATGGCTGCTTCGTCTCCACCTGTTCCTCCCCGTATTTCTACGATGGCATTTTTGCTATCTTCGGGGTCGGCAGGAACCAACAGTAATTTTATTTCTTCTTCGAGTTGCGGCAATTGTGACGTGCAAGAATCGAGTTCCTCCTTTGCCATATCCCTCATTTCGGGATCGTTTTCGGTTTCGAGTAATCGGCGAGATTCTTCTATTCCGTTAAGTATTTGTTTGTATCGTTTGGCTGCCTCCGATATTTTTTCGAGGTCACGATATTCTTTGGTGAGTTTTACAAACCTTTTCATATCGCCGATAACGGCAGGGTCGGTAATCAAAGTTCCTATTTCTTCGAATCGGATAAGCAGTCCTTCCAACTTTTCCAATAGTGTAGTCTGTTCGCTCATTCGGCCTATTTTTGCTTTTGGGCAAAGATAAGAAATTTCGCCCGATTTATTTTAACAGAAGGATTGAAAAAGATGGCTCGGCATAGAACGATAGTTTTTGGAACCAAGTCTGTGCCGAGCCACCCCACATACAGAGTAGTAGTTTAGGTATTAAACATACTTATCTATATAATGTTTGATGTTTATCCTTGCTTAACGTGGTTTAACTATAAAAATAGCCGAGTATCTTTCTCGGCTATTTTTATAGACTAAAACCAACGGACGTAGGCCAAATCTTGACGATGTGGCAGGTCTGGATTTTTGGGATACATTCGGAATGAATAGCGGAAGACCCCTGAATCGTTAAGTTGGTATTGTATTTTATAAGTTACTTTCGTTCCATCGGTTTGAACCGGTTCCATTTCGAGTGTCTTGTATGGCTCGGTGTTACCTTCTTCTACATTGGCTATGACTAGTTCTACACCCAAACAGTTGCCCAGTCCTTTATTATCCAAAACGACAGACATTTCGTATTCTTCACCTACGTGCGGATTATAAAGCAATCCGTCGGGTATGGATACGGAACAGATCTCGATATCGTTCCATTTGGATACAAATTCTTCTTTCCAAGCTGCGATTTCTTTGGCTTTGGCGAATTGGTCGGCTTTTAGTAATCGGGTACGTTTGCCTTCTTTCAGATAGAACCGGTCGATATAATCGTGCAGCATGCGTTCCATCGTGAACTCCGGTGCAATCTTCGCGATGGAATTCTTGATGTATTGTATCCATTCCGGGGAATATCCTTTGCTGTTTTTTGCGAAATAGAGGGGTACTATTTGATTTTCGAGCATGGAATAGATTGTCGCCGCATCGAGTTGATCTTGTTGGCTTTGGTCTTGGAAAGTTCTTTTATCGGTAAGTGCCCAGCCGGCTCCTTCTTTGTATCCTTCGTACCACCAGCCGTCTAATACGGAGAAGTTGAGTACTCCGTTCATTTCGGCTTTCTCGCCCGATGTACCGGAGGCTTCCAATGGACGGGTAGGGGTATTTAACCAAATATCGACACCGGAAATAAGCCGTTTGGCGACTTTCATGTCGTAATTTTCGAGGAAAATAATTTTACCGAGGAATTCGGGCATACGGGAGATTTCCACAATTCTTTTTATTAAACCCTGTCCGGCTCCGTCGGCGGGGTGAGCTTTCCCCGAGAAGATAAATTGTACCGGATAATTGGGGTTGTTGACTATTTTTGAGAGTCGTTCAAGGTCTGTGAATAACAGGTGTGCTCTTTTATAAGTGGCGAAACGACGAGCAAAACCGATCAGTAAAGCGTTCGGATTGATTTTTTCGAGGACCGAAACAATACGGGAAGGGTCTCCTTGATTCTTCAACCAAGTTTCACGAAAATCGTCTTTGACGAATTTAACGAATTTATTTTTTAAAGTTTGTCTGATGTTCCAGATGATTTCGTCGTCCACTTCGTAAATCTTTTCCCACATTTTGGGATCGGATTGATGGGACATGAATTCGGGACCGAAAGTCTTAACATAGAATTCTTTCCATTCCGAAGCAGCCCACGTGGGCATGTGTACACCGTTGGTGACATATCCGACATGCAATTCGTCGGGGCTATATCCTTTCCAAATGGGCTGGAACATTTTCTGTGAAACTTTACCGTGCAACCAGCTTACCCCGTTTACTTCTTGACAAGAATTGCAAGCGAATACACTCATTGAGAATTTTTCGTTTGTATCGGGATTTTCTCGTCCCATATTCATCAGGTCTTTCCACTCTATCCCTAATTTGGCCGGAAATTCTCCCATGTATTTCCCGAAAAGAGATTCATCGAAATAGTCATGACCTGCGGGAACAGGGGTGTGTACGGTATAAAGAGAAGACGACCGTACTACTTCGAGAGCTTCGTTAAATTTTAAGTGGTCGTTTTGTACGTAGTCTACCAATCTCTGTACATTCAGTAATGCCGCATGGCCTTCGTTACAATGGTATAGGTCGGTTTTGATTCCCAATTTATTCAACATTAAGATACCGCCGATTCCTAGCAAATATTCTTGTTTCATGCGGTTTTCCCAGTCGCCGCCGTAGAGCTGGTAAGTGATAGGACGATCCCATTCGCTATTCGTATCGAGGTCGGTGTCGAGCAGGTATAATTTGATTCGACCGACATTTACTCTCCAAATGTGGGCATAGACGATTCGTCCCGGGTAGGGAACTTCGAGAACCATCGGTTTGCCGTCTTGTTCGGTTAATTGCTCGATGGGTAGTTGATTGAAATTCTGGGCTTCATAGTTGGCGATTTGCTGCCCGTCCATTGACAGAGTTTGAGTGAAATATCCGTATCGGTATAGGAATCCTACGGCTGTCATATCGATATTACTGTCACTTGCTTCTTTTAAGTAGTCTCCTGCTAAGATACCTAACCCTCCCGAATAGATTTTCAGAACGTGGCTCAATCCATACTCCATACTGAAATAAGAAATGGAAGGAACGTCTTTGCGTTTTTCTACTTGTAGATATTTCTCGAACTTGTCATACACATCTTGAATGTTGCGCATGATTTGTTTGTCTTTGGTTATTTCTTCGAGCTTTTCGTAACCAATGCGTTGTAGGAATAAAACGGGGTTTTCATGAACCGATTTCCATAAATCTTTATCGATCGATTTGAAAAGGTTTATGGCTTCATTATTCCATGACCACCATAGGTTTTTAGCTAATATTTCTAAGCATTTCAAATCTGTCGGGACTTGTGATTTAACAGTTATATCCCGCCAATTAGGAGTGTTTGTATTGCTTACTTGTACTTTCATAATTGAAATATATTATAAGTTTATTATTTTCGTAATGCTGCTTTTTTCAGAGCCAAGTGGAATGCTTGTGTATAATATTCTATAAAATGTTTCCATTCGGCTTCGAGTGAAACGTTCGTGGCCGCTTGTCCTATTTTTGCTCGTTGAGCTTTCCCGCAGTGGCTGAGGGCGAGGATAGAGTCGGCTAAATCTTCCGATACTTCTACAAAATTCAAATCTCCCCGATGCAAAACTTTTACACCCGATTTCTCTAAACCCTGTTCCTTTCGGCTGTTTATCCATTGCCCAAATCCCGATAAATCGGTAGTGATCGTGGGTATTCCGAACGCAATGCTTTCCAAAGGTGTATATCCCCACGGTTCGTAATATGATGGAAAAGCCGTAGCATCCAATCCTATTAACAAATCGTAGTACGAAAGGTTGGCAATTCCGTCTTTCCCGGTGAGGTAGGACGGCAGGAAGATAACTTTCAATCGGCTTCCAGCTTCGTTATCTAAATTTAAATAATGTATCTGATTAACCACACTGTCTTGATCGTAATTGTGAAGCGTGTGGGTGATGAAGGGAGCGGGAAGGGGCGTTGCCTCATAGGTAGCGGATTGAAGCCTGTTTTGTAAGTCAATTCTCGGACCTTCCACCCAAGCCGGGACTAAAATAAACGCTACTATTTCTCTTTCTAAATCAGGACTTTTTGAGACTCTTTTAACCGCATCGATAAAGAGGTCTATTCCTTTGTTTTTGTATTCGTAACGTCCCGATGTGGCAATCAAGAAAGCATTTTTTTGCGGTCGCTCCCCTGTCAATGCTTCGACAATATCACATAACCGTTTACGGGATAGGTTACGTTTTGTTGAGTATGATTCTTCCGCCGGAACAAAATCCCTCTCAAATCCATTCGGGGTGACAATGTCGGGTGTTCGTTCTAGTAATTGAGAACATTCTTTTGCCGTAATGTCGCTTACTGTTGTGAAACAATCTGCTTCGTGGGCTGCACTTTTTTCTAAGGAGTGTTTCGATACCATGTTCAACTCTTCGGCCATCTGATCTCCATTGTAACCGGCTAAATAGTCATATAGAGGTTTTCCGTTTCCTGCAATAGAACGACCGATAGATGTCGCATGAGTTGTGAAAAGCGTCGCGATTTGCGGTAAAGTGTACTTTACGTGAAGTAGTCCCATACCTGTGGTCCATTCGTCGAAATGGGCGACGACCTTAAATTTTTCACCCTGTATGAACTTGTAAAAACTTTCGATAACCACAGCCGACGCATAGGAGAATATACACGATTCGTCATAGTCTCCGTAAGCTGGTAAAGAGTTTACCCCATACCGGTTCCACATTTCACCATATAAATCGTTTTTATAAGGATATAATGATTTGAAATCGACTAATATGACGATAGGTCTGCCCGGTATATCCCACCGACCTATCTTTACTTTCATGTTTTGGGGTAAAGAGGCTTGTTTATGCCAGTCTTTCAGAAGAGTTTTGGATCTGATAAAATAGGGACACGGTTTATCTCCCCAGATATCCGGTCCTATGAAAATAATTCTATCTTTATATAGTTTTTGGAGCGTTCTTGCTTTTGTGGAAAGAACGGTATATATGCCGCCCACTTTATTGCAAACCTCCCAACTTACTTCAAATATATAATCAGGTATAAGTTGCTTTTCCATGATTACTATAATAATATTATACTATTGTTTTGCAATAGAGCGAACAAAGTTACAACAAATATTTTGTAACTCAGTGATAAAAAATGTTTTTTAGAATCGTGCGATTTGTCATATTTAGTGAATTGAGATTGTATATTTCTTAGGTAAAAAAGGGAATCTTTTTGGGAAACTTCGAGAAATAGGATTATATTTGTCTGACAAACTTAAAAAGAAAAAGTTATGGCTAATAAAAGAACTTTGAAGAAAGAGATTAATTACGTTGCCGGAGAATTGTTATCGGAATGTCTGTGTAATAAATATCTTATACCGGGTACTGATGCCGAAAAGGTAGATGCATTGATGGGAAAGATTATCGGTATCCAAGATGATTTTTTATGTCGAGTAGGGGCTAGTGGAGATAAAGATCCCAAGAAAGTAAAAGTTTATTACCGAAAGCTCCGTGCTGACTTCGATAAAGCAATAGATGAGATTTTTGAAGATTTGGCGGCTCTAAATGCTTGATAAATAATATGAAGAGGGCAATCAGCTCTTTTATATTAAGACTTTTCGGGTGGACGGTGGAGGTTGATGTCCCCGATTATCCGAAGTGTGTTATCTGTGTGGCTCCCCATACCAGTAATTGGGACTTTTTCATAGGGAAATTGGCTTATCTTTCTATCGGCCGTTACGCTGGATTCATGATGAAAAAAGAGTGGTTTTTCCCTCCTTTGGGAAGTCTTTTGAAGTCGATGGGCGGGGTTCCTGTAAGTAGGGATAGGCATACCGATATGGTGTCGCAACTTGTTGAGATTTTCAAATCTCGAAAGCGTTTTTCCATAGCGATAACCCCGGAGGCTACCCGTAAGGCGAATGCCGATTGGAAGAAAGGCTTTTATTATATAGCGAGAGATGCCGAGGTTCCTATTGTATTGGCCTATATCGATTATAAGGATAAGGAGGTGGTCGAGGAACTAATCCGTGCAGGTAAAATCGACGAGGAATACATGTATC
>OGLN01000351.1_pt1 | contig 37828 bp, 29 predicted proteins | sample 1572641 | NCBI WGS metagenome assembly OGLN01 (sample SAMEA2581903, study PRJEB24529) | metagenome | biome: Human gut stool | place: China | collected 2011
GCTTATATTTGTCGTCCGTTCGTCACCAACTAATATTCAATTAAACAACAATTATTTGCATTTTTTAAATGAGAAGAGTATTATATAACCATTATTCAGCAAGCACTATATGAATATGAGCTGTGATTGCTGAATGAAAATATGTACTATTACATATTTTCGAAAACGATGTGCTAGTTAAATAAAGCGCTGTAGCATACATAGCATACAGCTGAATGGAGATTGTTGTGGATAGTTTTGTGTATAGTATCAATGCAACTGTACCAGTATTTCTGGTTATGCTGCTTGGGGGTGTGATTAAAAAGCTTGGTATTATAGATGACCATTTTGCCAATGTAGCAAACAGATATGTTTTTAAAGTGGCATTACCAGTACTTTTGTTCAGGGATTTGTCAAAATCAGATTTTAAAAGCCAGTTTGAACCAAAGTTCGTTTTGTATTGTAGCATAGTAACAATACTCATGTTTTCACTAGTGTGGATATTTACTGAATTACTGATGAAGGATGATACACAAAAAGGCGCATTCATACAGGGAAGCTGTAGAAGCAGTGCGGCGATACTTGGCATGGCTTTTGTACAGAATATGTATTCTGATACAGGCATGGCACCTCTTATGATTGTTGCTGCGGTTCCACTGTTTAATATATTTGCAGTTGTTGTACTTACATTTAAGGCGCATCCTGAGAAAGTTCTTAAAGAAGAGGTTAATGTAAATGAAACAGTTGAAAAGATAAGTAATGATGAAGAAGTTGTTACTGATGATATAAAGATTAAAAAGACAGTCAGCCATAAAACAGATAACATTAAGAAAGCTTGTGTTAATATAGCAAAGAATCCTATTATCATAGGTATCGTGCTTGGATTTATATCATCTATGCTTGGCATGAAATATCCGGTTATTGTAAATAAAACAATAGAAAGCATTGCACAGACAGCCACTCCTATAGCACTTATATGCATAGGTGCAGGATTTGAGGGAAGAAAAGCAATAAAAAAGCTGAAGCCTACACTTGCGGCAACATTTATAAAGCTTATAGGTCTTGCGGCAGTTTTTATTCCAGTAGGAGTTGCACTTGGCTTTAGAAATCAGGAGCTTGTTGCAGCACTTATAATGCTTGCATCGCCAACAACAGTTACAAGCTATGTTATGGCAAAGAGTATGGATAATGATGAAGTGCTGTCATCAAGTATAGTTGTTTTGACAACAGTATTATCAAGTGTAACGCTTACGGGCTGGATATTTATATTAAGAACACTTGGACTTATCTGATGTAGCAGCAGAGAGAATTAAGCCATAACCAGACATAATATAAGTGAAAATCGGTGCTGCACATACATTGTGAGATGCACTTGAAGTTCAATTGTGATAGTTCTTAGACTTTTCCTTAACTACTCAGCTATCCACAGACACGGATGTCTGTGGAAGTGAGATATGGGACACGGATGTCCCGTATCGAACGGTAGCGGAAACTACCATTACGTATATGAAAAGTCTTAGAAATATCCAATTGAAGCTTCTGGCATCGTTGATGTATGCACACCTGCTTTTCTCATATATGCTGTCGTCCGTACGTTAAGAATGTGTGTTAAACAACAATATAGAATATATTTATATGGAAACAAACTTTTAATAAATATGAAACAGAATTTTAATAAATGGTACTAATTTACTATGTTATCCTATGTACTTTTTTGTGTGATATTGCTAAGATTAGCAAGTAAGACATCATATGTTAAAGCATGTTGCACAAACATGTGCATGAGGAGGTAAAACATGGAAGCTAACATTAGCAAGGGGGCCCGCAAAGGATGGGCATGGATACTTGCAGCATTGATGGTTGTAAGTGTCATTATTCCAACTACAATATCTACCGCAAAGGCAGAGGTTGGAACAGTACAGTTCAATGGAACAGCGCAGGGCTGGCTTGAATCAGCTTACGCTGAGTGGTCTATTGACAAGGAAGCCGATGGATATACAGCATATATCAAAAAGGCTTCACAGTCAGATTCAGCATATGCAAGAATCGACAATGAACTTATAAGAAGGTACAAGAGTTACTACAGGGTAGATGCCATGGGTCTTTCGGCAGGAGACTATGTTATCAGGGTAGTACCAGTAAAGAATGGAAAAGAAGTAACAGCTAAGGCTAAGGTTACAGATGTTCTTAAGGTAAGCTCATATGACAGATCAGGCTTTGCATTTTCTTCTGAATCAAAATACAAGACAGGTTCAGGAGCATATAACGAAGATGGAACACTTAAGAGTGATTCAATCGTTCTTTATGTAACTAATGATAATGCTAAAACTGTAACAGCAGGCATTATGGAAGGAAAGGGCGAGAAGGAGTACACAGGACTCCAGACAATTATTGATGCATATACAAAGAGTGCCAGTAAGGGTGTAGAAACAAGGGCACTTGATGTAAGAGTAATAGGATGTCTTACAGATTCGGGTATGGATAAGTTTTCAAGCTCATCTGAGGGTGTGCAGATAAAAGGAGCAAGTGCTTATTCTAATATTAACATGACTTTTGAAGGAGTTGGCGAGGACGCAAGCATAAGCGGCTTCGGTTTCCTTTTAAGAAATGCAGGTAATGTAGAAATGAGAAACCTCTCAATACTTAACTTTATGGATGATGGTATTTCACTAGATACAGCTAACTGCAACGTATGGATACATAACGTAGACCTTTACTATGGCAAGGTTGGTGGGGACGCTGACCAGGCTAAAGGTGATGGATCTATAGATATAAAGGGTGATTCACAGTATATAACAGTTTCATATGTACATTTCTATGATTCAGGTAAATGTTCATTGTGTGGTATGAAGAGCGAGAGTGGTCCTAACTACATTACTTATCATCATAACTGGTTTGATCATTCAGACTCAAGACATGCCAGAGTAAGAACTATGTCAGTACATATGTATAACAATTATTATGATGGTAACGCAAAGTATGGTGTAGGTTCAACTATGGGTTCTTCTGTATATGTAGAGAACAACTACTTCAGAAACTGCAAGTATCCTATGCTTTCATCTAATCAGGGTTCTGATGCTTTAGGCGAAGGCACATTCTCAGGTGAGAACGGCGGCATCATAAAAGCTTATGGCAACGAAATAGTTGGAGCAACAGGTATCATATATGCTAATGCAGCATCAGTTACAGGTGAAGCTGCCAATGCAGCAACATTCGATGCATATCTGGCTGCTTCTGCAGGTGAAAAGGTACCATCATCATACAAGACAGTAGCTGGTGGCACAACATACGATAACTTTGATACAACTAAGGATCTTGGAGTAAAGGCAGGAAGCCTTGTGGCAGCAAAGGATGTTCCAGCACTTGTTACATCTTCTAAGGGAGCAGGAAGCCTTGGCGGTGGTGTTATTGACTGGAAGTTCAGTGATGAAGACGACACAGCTTATGTTGTAGATAAGGATTTAAAAGCAGCTGTTACGAATTATAAAAACACAGAGCTTGTGGCTGTTGGTGGAACTAATGCCAACATAGTAACTCCAGAGCCTTCTACAGATGAAACAACAAAGGCAACAGAAGAGGAAACTAAGACTACAGAAAAGGCTACTACATCTAAGGCAACAGAAAAAGAAACTAAGACTACAGAGAAGGCTACTACATCTAAAGCTACAGAAGCAACAAAGGTAACTGAGAAGGAAACTACAGGTGCAGGTTCAGATACTAAAAACAGTTATGATAAGACAAGTCTCTCATATTCAGGTGCATATACAGATTTAAGTACAAAGAAAGATTCAGATTTTAAGAATGCAAAGTATGTTTCGTCAGCATCTGATATTCTTACAGCTATAAGCAGTGCTAAGGCAGGAGATGTTATCATAGTTAAGGCTGGAACTTACAAGTTTACAGATACGATAGTTATTAATAATGCCATGAATGGAAACAGCGGCGCTTATATAGTTGTAAAAGCAGCTGATGGTGCAGAGGTTAAGTTTGATTTCTCAGCACAGACACTTGATGGCGCAAACAGAGGTGTTGTTGTAGATGGAGATTACTGGTATTTTGAGGGAATCAACTTCTATGGAGCTGGTGATAACGGCGTGTTACTTGCTGGTAACAACAACATATTTGAAAAATGTGTATTCGAAGCAAACAGAGATTCAGGACTTCAGATATCAAGATATGACACAACAGCAGCAACTAAAGATTTATGGCCATCAAACAACCTTATAATCAACTGTACAGCATTTGATAACTGTGATTATCCAGACCAGGGTGGTACAGGTGAAAATGCAGATGGTTTTGCAGCAAAGCTTACATGCGGCGAAGGCAATGTATTTGATGGATGTATATCATATTGCAACTCTGATGATGGATGGGATCTTTTCGCTAAGTCAGCTACAGGTCCTATCGGTGTGATAACTATAAGAAACTGTGTTTCATTCGGCAATGGAACATTATCTAACGGAGTTCATTATGCTAACGGAGATATGAATGGCTTTAAGCTCGGTGGTTCAGGTGTAGGTACACCTCATGTTGTACTTAACTGTCTCTCGTTTAACAATGGGGCAACAGGATTCACTGACAACAACAATCCATCAGGTCTTACAATCATGAATGCCACAGCATGGGGCAATGGTAAGTCAGCAAAGAAGGGCAACTTCTTATGCTACAGAGCATCAAATAAGGCAGTGTACGTAGGTCTTGTTTCAGCAAATGCTATAGACTCAGATAAATTTACAGGTAATATGAGTGATTCTATATACTATAATACAGGTAAGTATTACAGATTATCAGGATTATTACCAACACCAGTTGTTAGTGGCGACAAGAAGGGTACAGTAGTTGATAATCCATCTAAAGTATCAGGAATGTTTAAAAATGCTGTTGATTTTATCAATCTTAATGGTAATGTAGACAAGCAGTTAAGAAATTCTGATGGAACTATTAATATGAAGGGACTTTACGAAACTCAGGGAAGTTATTCAACACTTGGAGCACATTTTGGTGTAGCTAATCAGGTTATAAGTGTTACAGGCAAGACATCTGGTGAAGTAAAGCCAACAGAGAAAACAACAAAAGCAACAGAAAAAACAACAGAAACAACGAAGGCAACAGAAAAAACAACAGAAACAACGAAGGCAACAGAGAAAACAACAGAAGCAACAAAGGCAACAGAAAAAACAACAGAAGCAACTAAAGCTACAGAATCAAAGACAGATTCGACTGTAAGCGGTACCAAGCTTGTTCTAAATGCTAATGATGTAAATACAGGAAAGTTAAAATCAACACTTACTGTTGATGGCTTTAAGATTGTTGCCGGAAGCAAAGCAACAGTTACAGTAGATAAGAGCAGAAAGGAATATAAAGGAATAGACTTTACAAGAAGAATCAAGCTTTCTGGTAAAGGCAGTACAAGTGGAAGAGCTATTGCGTTTAAAACAGCTGGAGAAGCTAAGGTGAAGGTATATGCAACAAGCTCAAGCACAGATGAATCAAGACTTATTAAGATAGTTGATAAGAATGGAAAGGATATTACATCTACATCAAAGATTCCAGGAAATTCACTTAAGTCAGTTTCATTCAGAGTGCCAGTTGCAGGTGAATATTATCTTATAGCCGAGGATGGCGGAGTTAATATTTACTATGTTGAAGTATCTAATGGAGTTGCATACTAAGTAAGCGTTAAAAAATCTTATCATGTAGGTTAAGAAAGACTTTTTGTCTTATGACGTTTACATCATATCAGTTATAAAATATAAGCGGATGTTTGTTATTCAGACATCCGCTTTTTTGGTAAAATAATAGTATGAACAATAGGTAAAAAATAAAATAGGATATGAATAACAGTATTGAAAATAATAGTATGAAATAATAGGTTGATAAAGCAGCAGATTGCAAATATAATAAATATGAATAAGATATTTTTGGTGTAAGAAATATAAGTATATGGCCAAGTATATTCAGAAATGTATCCATATGTATAACTAGAAATATATTTTATAGAAAAGAGGAAAGAGAACATCATGAAGATAAAGACCGTTGCTATATTAGGAGCAGGAGCTGTAGGTTCATATGTTATATGGGGACTTGCAGGCTTAAAGGATGTAAGGCTGGGGCTAATAGCACAGGGAGAACGTCAAGAAAGGCTGAGAAAAGAAGGTTGTCTTATAAACGATGAAGTATACAGACCAGAGGTGTGGACACCCGAAGAAGCGCATAATACAGGCGTTGACCTTTTGATAGTTTCGTTAAAGTATGGAGCTTTAAAAGGAGCACTTGACAACATTGCTACAGCTATTGGAGAAAACACTATAGTTATGAGTCTTATGAATGGTGTTGACAGTGAAGATATCATTGCAGACAGGATAGGCATGTCACATATTGTATATTCACTTATAAAGGTTGCCTCTCATAGAGATGGCAGGGGATATTACTTTAATCCTGATACAACAATAGGAATTATTTTTGGGGAAACAGCAGATAAGGTATCTGCATCAGACAAAATATCAGAACAGACACTTGTGAGTGACAGGATAAAGTTGATAGATGAGCTTTTTGCAGCCAGCAGGCTTAACTACAGAGTGACAGAGCATATAAAAGAAGAAATGTGGAGTAAGTTCAGACTTAATGTAAGTAATAATCTTCCACAGGCAGTACTTGGTGCAGGTGTCGGATGTTACAGGGATAGTGAACATATGAAGGCTATAAGCGATGGTTTAAGACATGAGCTTGAAACAATAGCTAAGGCAAAAGGAATAGATTTAAGTGTTATTGATAATTCATCGTCACGTGGAAGTGCAGTGCCGCCAACAGCAAGATACTCTACACTTCAGGATATAGATGCTAAAAGACATACCGAGATAGATATGTTTTCCGGTGCACTTATGCGTATGGGAGAAGAATTTGGAATACCAACGCCTTATAACGAATACACTTATCATATTATTAAGGCGATAGAAGAAAAGAATGATGGTAGGTTTGATTACGATAAGGGAAATGAAGAATTGACATATGCAAGGTGAAATTTGAAAAGAGTTACTACTGATTGAAAAATAGGAACACAAAAAGTACCTTATTCTTGTTGGTACAAGCTATGGATTTGATGCCAAGCTTGCAGAAATAAAAGGTATGTTTAAAATATGCGGTATTAATCCTGGTGAGTTTATCTTAGATGGTAAGCCTCTTGCTGAAAAGGGAGCAGCAGTTAAAGAAACAGTAGTTATAAATTCAGTTGCAAGAAAAGTTGATGTTGATAAAGAAATATTGCCACCAAATAAGCTGAATTATTTTAAAGCGAAGAAAGAACATATAGTTGATGGAATATCTTATTACGTAAGTACAAGATATAACAGAGAGCAGGGAATAGCACAACTTGAAAAGATGCTTGTTTTATGTGAGGGTAGTGTGAATGCGTTTGTTATTACTGCTAAACCAGAAAAGGCTACTCATAATTAATATAATTAAAAATAATTTTTTGATTTTTAAAACTAAGGAGAGGGTATGAAAATTTTGATTTTCATGCACAGAAATGGAGATTAATATGAAGCGAAATAAATACAAAGATTATCTATGGTATACGGCACTTGCAGTATTTATTATATGTGTGATTGAAGGTATATTTTTCTACCATAATGTAGATAATCCGTTTCTTAAAGTAACATTAAACATACAGAATGCAATTAAAGCGTATAAGATAGATCCGGATATAAAGCAGAAAGAAGCTATTGCGTATATGCAGGCAACAGGTGGTGGCATATTAAGTGGAATAATAACATATGTGTATTGTATTGCTGTTATTGTTGCGCCATTCTGTACAATAGGTGCATTAGCCGTTCTTATCAGAAAACCAGCCAGCTATGTCAGAGGACTGTTTAGCCAGAGAAATAAAAAGCGCGTATTGGTTATTGGTGAAGGAAAATATAAGTTTCCTCTTATAGATGCATTGACTAAAGATTGTCGTGTTACAGTGGTTGAAAGCACAATACTTTCTGATGATAAGAAGCTTAAATATATAAACAAAGGTGTAAAGTTTGTGCAGAAGTATCAGGATATGCATATTGAAAGTGTAATAAAAATGCTTGATATATGTAAATTCAGTGATGTTTTTCTGTGTGATGATAATTCAATAGAAAATATTGAATGTTTAAATGCATTTACAGAGAGTTTTAAAAAAAATATAAATGCATTTGAAAATAAAGAGTATCTGCAGATTCATCTGTGCTGCAATGACAATTCAATGGCAGAACTGATAAGACAGTATTATGATAAAATAGATACAAGAACTTTTGATCTTGACATAGTAGATGTTAATAAAATGGCTGTCAATAAAATGTATAAAGAACATCCTGTATATACAGCTAATAAGGGTGATGATTATGATGTTCATATAGGAATCATTGGATTTGGTGATTTTGGCCAGAGTGCATTAATACAAGGACTTAATATGTCGGTTTTATCAGCAGAGTCTACTATATGCATAGATGTATTTGATAAGGATATGGAATCAATAATAGGAAGTTTCATGAAGAATTTTTCAGTTGATGTCCTGAAGGGATTGAAGTTCATAAAAGAAGATATATATGAAGGTAAAAGTATTGAATATTATGAATTGAAATTTCCATTTGATACAATACCAGATCAATTTGGTATAGATGGAAAGGTATGTTTAAGATTTTTTAATACGGATGCAAGGACATTACAGTTTAACAGTATTTTTAAAAGATGTAATGACGACAAATTATTTACATATCTTATTGTGGCAATGAGTGATACACATTCAATGTCTAATACACTTATTGAATTGAAGCAGCTGTTATACAATAAGGGTGATAGCTGTATTAATATTCCTATAGTTGTCAGGGCTAAGGAAAACAATGATTTTGCTAATATTTATGGTGAGAAGAATCTATTTACAATAAACAGGAATAAAGATATTTTTTCATATGCTTCTATAACTAATCGTGATATTGTAAATGATGCAAAGATATTTAATCATAGATACAATATGTTGTATGAAATAATAAGCAGATATAAAGCAGATAAAAATATTGTTGTGGATGATAAGTTTATGTTATCTGAAGATATAGAGGAACGTCTTAAGAAAGATTCAATAGAACTTAAAGAGAATAAGAAAATATCAGAAGAAATAGATGAGGTATGGCATAATAAGGGCATATTTGACAGGGAATCAAGTATAGCACAATCATTGCATCAGGATATTAAAAAATGGATTATTTATGAAAAACATGCATATTCTCTTACAGATAACCGAGAAGAGCTTGAAAGAATTGAACATAGAAGATGGAATATTTTCATGATAACACATGGCTTTAAATATGAGAAAGCTGAAAGAAAAGATATGTATGCCAAAACACATCCATGCATTTCAAAATGGGAAGTTTTGAAGGTGGAAAAGCCAGATACATTAGAGTATGACTTTACACCATATTACATATTAAAAGCAGACAGATGATTTAGATGAAGTCATACATTCGTAATATACGGACGACAGCATATATGAGGAAAGCAGGTGCGCATACATCAACGATGCCAGAAGCTCCAATTTACGCGAGCAACGAGCCAAAGTCATATTCTTGATATGACCTTGGCGACTGCCGCGGTAGCCATAATAAACACGCTCTGCGAGTTTATTATGGCTGGATATTTCTAAGACTTTTCATATAGGTAACGGCAGTTGTCGCTACCGTTCGATACGGGACATCCATGTCCCATATCTCACTTCCACAGACATCCGTGTCTGTGGATAGCTGGGTAGTTAAGGAAAAGTCTAAGAACTATCACAATTGGACTTCAAGTGCATCTTATGATGTATGCGCACCTGCTTTCCTCATATATGCTGTCTGACTTTGACTTAATTTACGAAAAATGAATGATTCAATCAAACTATTGTTTGCAATTGTTATTGTGTATTATTGCCATTTATATTTCTGTTATCGTTCATATTTCTGCCGCCATTCATGTTACCTCTACGGCCACCACCATTAAAACCGCCAGGATTGCTGCCAAAGCCGCTGGCATTGGATGCACCCATGGTTCCTGCAGATTGTGTCCAGCCTGCTAATGAAGAACCATCGCAGTAAAGAGTGTATTCAGTGTTTGTTGTAAGAGCAGATGCGCATATCCAGCCATTTGAGTAACTGTTGTTTAAAGTAAAGCTGATTATTTCATTACCGCTGGAATCTTTTACTGAGTAGCTTCCTGCGTTAAAGGATACAGAACTGAACACGTAAGCATTAACTGAATTTACAGGAGTTTCACATATACCGCCTAAAGCTACACATGTTCCACCAGTTATAGTAATATTGCCATCAACATCAATAGAACCAGATACCTGACCTGATGAACTGCCGCCTTTTACAAGAACCATGCCGCCAGACTGGGTGTAGCTGCCGTTAGAATCTATAGCATCTGTATCGCCGGAACCGGTTGTTACATCAATGTATCCACCAGTTATATTAATAAGAGGAGTAGATGAGCCATCTCCGGTACATGCATTAATGCCATCATCAGCTGCATATATAAAGCTTTGTCCACCACTGATGTTGATTGTTATAGCCTCAAGACCCTCGTAGGATGTTAAAACATTTATATATCCATCAGTTATATTAAGCTCTTTATCTGCATGTATTCCATCATCACCTGTAGAGATTGTGATAGTTCCACCTGATATAGATATTATACCCTTGCCATCTTCGCCGGTTTCAAGAACACCAGAATCTGAGTTGGCATGAATACCATCATCAGTTGAACTTATGTTAATGGCTGTACCAGATATATTTATCTCGCTATCGGCTTTGATTCCCTTTGTAGAGTAAGACTTTTTAGATGAATTTCCTGAGCTGTTATTGCCAGGTATACCATTAGCAGCTCTGTTTCCACCGCCGAAGTTACCTTTCATGTCACGATTATTGCCAGAATTGCTGCTACTGTTATTCATATCAGGAGGATTGCCCACGCTGCTGGCTGAAGAACCGGAGTTGTCGGCAGCCACGGCTTCACTATAATCAGAATAAGTATCTGTATATATATTCAGATTTCCATCACCTGAAACATCTATACCATATGCAGCATCTATGCCGTCACAGGCAGCATATATATCAATATTTCCACCAGATATTATTACATTTCCTTTCTGTTTTCCTTTGGTTGAAAGACTGCTGTTTGATGTTTTGATGCCATCGCCTTTTCTGGATATAGCTATTATTTCACCAGATTCTATAGCTACCTCATCGTTTCCTTTTATAGCATTATTTACAGCATTAACCTTGATGGTAACATTTTTAATAGAAATGTCATCTTTGCTCTGGATACCGTTGTTATAGTTGCCAGTTACTGATAATGCCCCTTTTCCAACCAATTTAAGGTCACATGCTGCATAGATGGCAGCATTACCATTTTCACTGGAAGAATTGTCTGAATTGTCGTCAGCTTCAGTTCTTGCATCAACTATACAGTTATAAGTGTTTTCCTCAGATTTGATTTTTACATTATCAGCATTTTTAATATAAATAGGTGAACCGTTAGAACATGTGATGGATGTACCATTCAATACAATGGTGATTTCGGCATTATCGTCAGCATTAACTACAATCTGTCCTTCTGATAAGAGTCCGGTAACTGTATATTCGCCAGCCTGTGTTATGGTATATACGGAATCATTCTGTGTTATTGTAGAACCATCAGTTGATGTAATGCTGAATTCACCTGTTATTTCCGTTTTGTAGTTATCGGCATCATCTGCGTGTGTTACATTAGTATCCTGGGCGGTAATGCTGGAAGCTATGGTGGTATCAGTATTTTTGTTGTTGGTTGTATAGTTTTGTGAACCACAGCCCGATGTCATAAGACACATGGCAAGAATAACTGCAGCTACGCAGGATTTGTTTATTCTTTTAAAATTAATCATATACATTCATCCTTTCATTCATCCTTTCATTCATTATTTCATTCATTATTTCTATAGTTGATATAGAGATTGTTACTTTTGCCCCTTACATCTTATCTATAGTGTAGGTGGGAATAGTGAAGAAAATATGATGAGAATGAGGATATTTTGTGTCCTGGAGAATGACAAAAGAAAAAGCCGAGGCAGGGTTTTTATTCCTGTATCGGCTTTATTGGCTTTATTGGTGTTATGGAGTGTTTATCAGCGCTTTGATGTCTTCTTCTGGTGTGGTGATAGGTGCTATGCCATATTTTTCCACAAGAAGGTTCAGAATATTAGGAGACAAAAACGCAGGTAGAGAAGGACCAAGACGGATGTTTTTGATACCAAGGTGCAGAAGCGTTAACAAAATGCAGACTGCCTTCTGTTCGTACCATGAGAGAACGAAGGAGAGCGGAAGCTCATTTACAGTACATCCAAACGCATCCGCAAGTGCCAGGGCAACCTGAATCGCACCGTAAGCATCATTACACTGCCCCATATCCATCAGTCGTGGCAGACCATTGATTTCTCCAAGATTAAGATCATTGAAACGGAATTTGCCACATGCCAGGGTGAGGATGATACTGTCAGAAGGAGTTTGTTTAACAAAATCTGTGTAATAGTTTCGACCCGGTTTAGCACCATCACATCCGGCAACCAGGAAGAAATGGCTGATTGCACCTGATTTTACAGCATCTACTATAGTATTTGCATGTGACAGTATAGCTGAATGACCGAATCCGGTTGTCACCTTCGTACCTCCATTGATGCCTTTTAATGTCTGATTTTCTTTATAGCCACCAAGTTCAAGTGCTTTTTTGATAACTGGCGTAAAATCTTTTTTCTCATCAATATGAACAGCGCCAGGGAAAGCAACCACCTCTGTTGTAAATACTCTGTCAGCATAACTGCTTTTTGGCGGCATCAGACAGTTGGTAGTGTAAAGAATCGGAGCTGGAAGATGATCAAACTCTTTCTGCTGATTCTGCCATGCAGTTCCAAAATTTCCTTTTAAGTGTGGAAATTTTTTCAAGAGTGGATAGGCATGGGCAGGGAGCATTTCACCATGAGTATATATGTTGATTCCTTTTCCTTCTGTCTGTTCAAGTAAAAGCTGCAGGTCTTTAAGATCATGACCTGTCACGACAATAAAAGGACCTTTTTCGATGGTAAGTGTAACTTCTGTGGGCTCTGGCATTCCATAGCTGTTTGTATTTGCTTTATCAAGAAGTGCCATACACCTAAGGTTGATCTCGCCTACTTTAAGTACCGTAGGAAGCAGTGTTTCTATACTTTCTTCGTAACCAATCTTAAATAATGCTTCGCAGAAGAATCGGTTTACTTCATCATCTTCATAATTCAGAACATTTGCATGGTAAGCATAGGCGGCCATTCCACGAATACCAAAAAGAATAAGAGATTTTAAAGAGCGGATATCTTTATCGGCATTCCACATCTGCTGCATGTCGTATTCGCCTGTTTTACCACATGGTGACTGACATTTGCTGCAGTCAGGGACTAGTCGTTCTTTCTCAGCTCTGACTTTTTGTATCATATTTTCGATTGCTGCATTATCAAAACTTACATTTGTAACTGTTGTAAACAGACCTTCAATTATGACTTGTACGGTTCTTTTAGAAATAGCTGATGCACTGTCTACAGCTCTTGCAAGACCAATCAATGCACCTGTCAGCTCATCCTGTAATTTGGCTGTATCTGCATTTTTTCCACAGACACCTGCATTTCCTGTACAGCCAGTACATCCGGCTGTCTGTTCACACTGAAAACAAAACATTTTTTTATTCATTCCAGTAATCTCCTTATTAATCAATAATTTTTCCATCAATACTTATTGTTACAACCTGCCATGGTATGAATTTTCCACTATTTTGAAGTGCATTTTTTACTGCCATCTCCAGACCACCACAGCATGGAACTTCCATTCTTACGATTGTCACACTTTGAATGTTGTTATTCTGAATAATAGCAGCCAGTTTCTCACTATAATCAACCTGGTCTAATTTCGGACAACCTATTAGTGTTACCTTATTCTGAATAAAATCCTGATGAAATCCAGCATAAGCGTAAGCAGTACAATCGGCAGCTATCAGAAGTTTTGCACCATTAAAATATGGTGCACTGATAGGTGCAAGTTTGATCTGTACCGGCCAGTTCTCAAGTTGTGATATCGAATCTGCACCTGAAAATGGTTTTGCGGTCTCAGGCGTTTTTGTTCGCTGTATCTGCATGATTTTAGATCCTGGACAGCCGGTGTGAGGTGACATTGCATGGTTTTGGGCAGCTATTTTACTCTGTGCTTCTTTTACAGCATCTTCATCATATGCAGGTGCTTCTCTTTCCTCAAATGAAATAGCTCCTGTAGGACATTCTGGGAGGCAATCCCCCAATCCGTCACAAAAATGTTCTCTTACCAGCTCGGCTTTTCCATCTATAATATCAATGGCACCTTCGTGGCAGGCGGTTGCACATGCACCACATCCGTTACATTTTTCTTTATCAATACGTATAATTTTTCTTATCATTTTACCCTCCATTAATAGAATTTTATTTTTGTTTCTGTTAGAATCATATTATAATAAATACAACTTGTATGTTTGATTTCCAACAGGAGGTGAGATTTTGAAAAAATATTTACCTATTTTAAAAAACAGTCCTTTTTTTAAAGGTCTTACTGATAATGAGATATTATCTGTATTGCACTGTGTAGAGGCAGTAACAGTTTCTAAAGAGAAGGATTCTTATATTTTCAGAGCAGCAGATTCTACACAGGTAATGGGATTAGTATTGTCAGGCTGTGTTCTTATTATTCAGGAGGATCTCTGGGGACATCGGAATATTTTGTCTAAATGTCATGCTGGTGATTTTTTTGGAGAACCATATGCGGCAAGCCCTGGTGCTGTTCTGAACATCAGTGTGGTAGCAGATGAGGATTGTGAGATTGTTTTTTTAAATATACAGAAGCTTCTGGTTACTTGTCCAACTGCATGTGGGCATCATCAGAAGCTGATTCGCAATCTGGTCAGTGTACTGGCAAATAAGATACTGATTCTGAATGATAAGATTACACATGTTGGCAAGCGGACAACAAGGGAGAAATTATTGTCATACCTGTCAGCAGAATCTATCAGACATTCGTCCTTGTCCTTTGACATTCCTTTTGACAGGCAGCAGCTGGCAGATTATCTTTGCATTGACCGCGCAGCAATGTCTACTGAGATATCAAAGCTGCAAAAAGAAGGTTTTATAAAAACGCATCGAAATCATTTTGAGGTGCTTTGCAATAATAATACAAATGTAAGCGATATTTCCTTTTGTCGTGGAGCGGCAAATGTTGAATAATTAAATAACATATGATAAATTGCAAATGCGCCTTAAAAAAAGTCACGTTTATAAAAAGTTCCCATTAGCATATTGTGGAAGATATTGAATTGGCTGTGGGATTTTTCATTATTTTAACACTTGAATACATCAAAATAATATTGAAGAAATCAATATAGTCAAGTATACTCATTTAAGTAAATGGGTTACAGAGTTATAGGAGAGATATGGAGCTGTAACGAGTTTATTATTAGGATAGGAAGGATTAATTATGACTATTGAATATCAGAAATCTGACGATATTATGCCGGATTATGAGAAGATATGCGATAAAGCAGAAATACAAGAATCCTTAGAAATCCAGTAAAATCAATATATACAGACTTATGCGAGGTTATACGAAGATGATAAAAATATTATTCATCTGCCACGGCAGTTTATTAACAGTACTGGTAAAGCATTGAATTTACTGGATTTCAACTATTATATTGTGATTTTTACCAACGATTTACCAAAATTAATTTGAGCCCTGGCAAATTGTGCTTTTTAAATGATTCATAAAAAATATCAAATTAACACAAATGCAAAAATAAAAGAGTTGTAAAAATGTCACGAAAATCATATAATAATCGTGACAAAAGGAGACACTCATATGTCAAATGGAATTTATCCGAAAATCAAAAAAAGAATAGAATTATCAGATTATGGAACTGTGTTCGTTACTTCGGATTTTGCAGATTTAGCAGCAATAACAACTGTGAGAAAATGTCTTGGCAGACAGGTAGAAGAAAAGACAATTCGCAGAATTATAGATGGGGTATATGAGAAGCCTGTGTATAGTAGTTTTCTTAAGGAAAATGTTCCTGTTAATCCGGAAGCTGTTGTATATGCTATTGCTAGAAATTTTCATTGGACTATTGCTCCCTGTGGGGATATTGCTTTAAATAAACTCGGATTATCAACACAGGTTCCTGTAGTCTGGTCATATATCAGCGATGGACCATATAGAAAATTCTCATGGGATAATATAACTGTTTCGTTTAAACACAGAGCAAATAGAGAAATATCATTTATGTCTGAATCTACAATTTTAGTAATTGAAGCATTAAAGACATTAGGCAAAGAACGAGTTGATGATAATGTCATATCAAAAATAAGAAATCGATTATCGAAAGAAGAAAAAATAAAAATGCTAGAGGAAGCCACAGGTGTTAGTGAATGGATATACGAAGTGGTTAGAAAGGTATGTGCTGATTAATGAAAAATATTGCAAGACTACAGATAAAAGAGAAAACTGAACTTTTTCAGTCTACTGCAATTTCAATGGGAATGCAACCTAATGTAGTTGAAAAAGATTTTTGGGTTTGCTTTATGATAGATCATCTTTTTCATAATTGTAAGTATAGAAATGCTTTTGTATTTAAAGGTGGTACAAGTCTTTCAAAATCGTATCATGTGATTGAGCGTTTTCTGAGGATATAGATCTGATAATTGACTGGAGAAAAATCGTAAACAGTGTTAATCCATGGGGAGAAAGATCAAAAACGAAACAGGATCAGTTCAATAAGCGGATAAATGCAGAAGCTGCGAAATTTTATAAAGAAGAACTAGCACCTCGACTAAATATAGAAATTGAAGAAAAACTAGGCAGAGAAGAATGGGTGTTGGTTGATAAAGAAGATGAAATGGTTATCAATTTTTATTATCCGCAGATATTTGAAACAGGATATTTACGGTCGTGTGTTAGATTAGAGATTGTAGCATTGGCAGAGTGGCTACCATCACACGAGACAGTAATTACACCATTTGTAGCGGAGAAATATCCTTCATTGTTTGAACAAAAAAATACATCAGCTCTGACAATTGATGTGGAAAGAACTTTCTGGGAAAAACTTACAATATTACATAAAATTGCAAATTTTCCTGAAGAGAAAGTTTTACCGGTCAGGTATGCACGACATTTGTATGATGTATATAGTATGGGGAATTCATGTGTAAAAGAAAGTGCATTTAAGAGAAAAGAATTGTTAGAAAAAGATATTACATTTAAACAGAAATTCTATTATGCAAAGAGTGCACATTGTAAGTTGGAAGAAGAGGTACATAGCTTGGAATAGCAGGAGTGGCAATTTGCAATTTTTGAAATAGACAATATGATAAATAATTATTGGGGAAATATTAAAAATGGAAGTAAGACAAATATCAAATAGAAAAAATAAGATTTGTTTGCGTGTGGGAATTGGCATGTGTATCATAAGTGCTATAGAAATGCTGTTGATAAAATTTTATTTTAAATCTAAATGGACAGGTCGAAATGTAGATTTATTTTTTTTATTGCTTGGTATCATAGGCATTTTAATGATACTAATAGCTGGTGTTAATATTGTAAGTAATATCGGAATAAATAAGTATCTAAAAAATTCACCATATGGCATAGATTATCAAAAAGAAATTTCAACCTATAAAATAATTGGGAAAAATAAGAAAAAAATTAAAAATGGAGCTTTGGAATTTGAAAAATATAGTGCTTGGAAAGAATATATCGAGAAAAAGTTTGAGGCAATTATTGATAATGAAGATGCGTATCGTTTTATGGTTAGAAGACTTAGAAATAAAGAAAGTTATAAAGAATTAATTACTTCATCAGTAATTCCAATAGAAATTGGAATGTTTACAGTATTTTATTCTACTGGCATAGATATTTCTAAGATAGGTACAATTCTACCTATATTGGTTTCAGCTATTTTTTTACTTATTATTGTGATGGTAAATTATCTTGACTGTAAAGAAGAGATAAACTTTATTTTAGATTTCAATGAAATAATATTTCCATCAAAAGTACATCTAAAAAGCACCTCTTATCATCAAGCTCCTTGAGATTGTTATATAAGAAGTATATTAAAATGCAATGGGACTTTCAGATATACAGTATTTTGTGATGATGAGAAATAATTAAAATCGATAACTTACAATCTATCGGATGAGGGATTATCTTATGATAAGTTTGTGGATATTATATTGATTATATATAATAGTGGAAGGAAATTTACCAATATTTTTACCAATTTTGCAGACAAAAGTATGACAAGATATACCAATATATGCCAGATTATAGGTACTTGTAATCTGCTGCGTGGCATACTAACGTAAATGAAATTAGTGTATTAATAGGCATTTGCAAAGATATGCAAAGTTATACAAAAATATGAAAGGATATTACAATTATGATTAAAGTACTCTTCATCTGCCACGGCAGGTCAGTTGGATAGGTAAGCAACTCTTTGTAAATTGGGGCAATATTGGGCATAATAGGGCAGATGAATTGAACGATACTATCAACCTTACTACTAAGAGGGCAAGATTGAATGCATAAATGATATATATTCAAATAATAAACAGCTATGTAATAGTTCTCACCATTACATAGCTGTTTGTAGTTAGAATTACATTGGTTTTATGCTTGTTTCGATACAGTTTATTTCTTCTTGAGATAATCCAAATTTCTTATATAGCTTTTCATCGGTCCATTCTTCATTGAAATCAACAATAGGTACAAAACGATATGTCTTACTTGTTCCGTGTTGACTGATTTTGGCTAAGCTAAGTAAGAAACGAGCAAATTTCGTTCTCATATAATTGGATAAATTCTTGGCCGTTGTTTCGGATAGGCCGAGTGTATGACCTACAGAGAGAAATGTTTCAGTACAACATGAACCGGGCTCTCCGATAAAAGTATTTTGGTTATCATCATTCAACTCAGTTCCGATGTTGTTTGCATATGGCATGTAGACTTTCCAAGTATCAATCCACTCAGCATGTGAGAGGACAGAAGAACGCTCGATAAATCCTCTAGCTTTTGCCTTCCCATAACAAATAATTGGGGTGCTTAATCCATCTTCTGAATTGTGAAAACCAGGATCTTTAACAAAATTTCCTTCCAATCCAAAAGGTTTTCTTGGAGAGATAATATCGGATAATGGTTTGATAGTGCCATCTTCAGGCATTACTTTATCAAGAATACTAATTGCTTTGCCATTGCGGATAAAAATATCTAAATCTCTTGTTATAAGTAATCTTGAATCTACATATTCTTTTCCGGCTTCTTCATGTGTGACAATTTTTATTTTATTTGTGCTTTCGGTGTTGTTATACTTATCATCCCATAATAAATAGCAGATACCACCTCTGTTGTTTGTATCTGGAAAAATGTCTTCAGGATGGATGCAATCATGCAATTCTCTAATTTTGATGTCGTGTAGCATGCTATCTCTAAATTCATCTAATCCTTTTCCACCAGCATACCACTTGCTTGGAATTATTAGGGTTGAATATTCTGATGAAAAGTTTTTCGCCATATTAACGAAATATGGATATAATGGTCTTGCGCTTGCACCGGCGCCGCCGTCATCTTCTTGATATGGTGGATTACCAACAATTGCGTTAAATTTCAATGTTTCAACCTCCTCTGCATCGCATTCTAATGAAATATCTGCAAAACATTTATTTTGTGACAATATTTTTTGTATATGAGCATAATCTACATTTTGGGTATTATCAACAATACTTAATAAATCGTATGATGTAAACTGTTCTGCAATACATGAAATATCCATTCCTAGAATTGAATAAATCTTTCGTGTAAATTCATATGCTATGGATGAAGTTGGAACGGACAAAATCTTATCTTTGTAGAGATTTATGTCTATTCCAAGAGAAGTGCATCTGTTAAATATTACAATTGCAAATTCACCCATCTTGCTTGCGATATCCAATATGTGATGATTGTCTCTTGCTAATGATGAAAATGCTTCATCTGGAATTAGTTCAATCATTTTAGTTGCTACAGAAATAGGAGTAGTTATCTCAGATTCAGATAATTTACCGAATTTACCCATAGCAGTAATTGCTCTTTCCATAGCAGGAATGCTTTCGTCATGGGAAAGAGCATTTATGTTTTGTATTTTATAATCTAAAGCGGTCAGTATAAATGGATACATATGAGAAACCATTAGCTTTAAGATATTTATATCTATATCCAGATTTTTCATAATTCTTTTGCTATCCGATTCTGTAGAAATGTCTATAATGTCGGATAATGAAGTAACTTTTTTTTCTGTCAAATATGCAAAAAAGAGTATTCTGGAATAGTATGTTTTAAATTTGTTTCTTAAAATCTGAATCTGGTTTTCAATATCTGTTGTAGATGAAACAGCAGTATCATCATTTCCACCATTTGAATCTGTTCCTGTAGTATTTGCATTACTATTGCCATCGTTTTCATCAGTATTGTCAAATCCTGTACCATCACCTTCGTGTGCTTCAGTCTTTAATCCACCTTTTGAACCAAGCTCAGCTTGACGTTCTATCTCTGATTTTATCTCATCAATATCAAATAGATTATCATCTACAGGAATGTCGTTTGCTTCATCTTTTACTCCACGACTGCTTGAATATTCGCTAACAACAGCCATAATATCCGTTGCTGATACTTGCTGGATTTTTCCCTTATTGATAGTAATGATAGGTGATATTTTAAGTTCAGATGCCATTCTGTCTCTAAGATGATTATTTCCTGAACTATCAGTATTCACATTGTAAATTAAAGATTTTTGTTCTTGCATTATGAACATTCTATGAGGATCGAAGTCTACTAATAATGTTTGTGGCTTCATATTAAACTTAATGACTTTTCCTTCTTCATCTACATAAGATTGAACATATTGATTTTGTAATCTAAATACGGCTTGATCATATTCTTGAGGAGAGGAAGTGTCTTTGAGAAAAATCATTGTATCCCATTGCTCAACTGTACTTCCAGTAAGCATTCTGTTAACTGTAAGAGTTATAGTTTTTTTGTCAGACTTTTCACAATTTCTGATTTTATCTTTTATAGCTTGTACAGTTTTGTATGTTCGAGCACCGTCAACACCAGATATATTTATAATTTCATAATTACAAAGATTTTTAAATGAAGTCTTATTAGTAATAATCAATTCTTCTAATGCATCGCATGAAGCACAGTAAGGCAAAACTATAACCATGTGTCGACACATTTTTCCTTCATGAATTTTATCGTAGTCTAAAAAAGCAAAAATACTTTCATCGTCTTTGGAACCATCAATTGCTTCAAACAAGTCTAATACTTCTTTTTCGTGTATAAATTTTTTATGGTCTCCATCTGATGTTTTTTTTATTGACATAGGTTTTAATAATTCAGAAAGTGCATATGTAGAACCATTTTGTTTTAAACTATCCAAAATTCTTAGTGCAGACTCATTTGGTGTAAATGCAAATCGAATCATTTGCGGAAATCCAAAATAAGGATTATCCCATTCTTGATATTTGTCTTCGTCTTCTTCAATATATTTATCATCTTCATAGGAGATATGCTGCTTATCCCATAATTCTTGTTCCGCTACGATATCTGAAAACTGACAAAATGAAATAATATCTTCTTGAGAAAATTCACTTCCCATTAGTATTCTATATGGTGTTCCTGAAAGATGAAGCTTTATTCGTACATTTAATTCTTTTATTTGCTCATCAACAATGTTTGCATCTACAGAATCATCGCCATCATCAGATAGATTTAAAGTAATATCTTTGACCGTATTAGCTGTTTTTATTATTCGCCCGTAACTCTCGGCTCTGGCTCCATAGTGAGTTTCGTCGATTATTAGTAAATCAAGTTCATTTTCGAACACGCTTTTATGTTTAGTTTTAATTTCGGTGCCTTGCAAATCTTGAAGAGTCAAGAAAAGTACAATTCCTTTTTCTGAAGCTAATGTATCTGATACGATATTTTCATCTCTTAATAACTCTTCTGATGATAGAAAAACATAATCTTGATTAAAATTATCTGCGCTTTGCACAGTTTTTTTCCATTCTTCTCGAACATCTGCTTTCGCAGATACGACTAAAACTTTTTTGAAATTTTTGGCTTTAGCGCAGCACATTGCAGTAAAAGATTTTCCAAATCTCATTACTGCATACATCAGTAAATTAGTTCTGCCATTATCTACAGCATTTATAAAATTATCAATTGCTTCCTGCTGATTGGGCCTAGGAGTCCAATATCCGGTTGAAGCATATGTATATGTTTCCGGTAGAGCAGTATTGGCATTATAGAATTGATATTTATTGTCATTATTCTTGTAGCTTGTTTGGATATCAATAATAGCTTCTTCAACATCGGCTTTGGTAGTATCCTTAAAAAATTCTTTAGAATAATAAGTGCCGGGAGGAAAACCAACCATATCCTCAATCAATAAACGATATTTTCCTTTTTCGTGAATGAGAAAATCATGCACAGCATAATCTCTAAAAAATATCTCGTCATCAATAGATGCAGGATTACTGTACACTTGTTGTAAATTTGGAAAGTGTTTTCTCCATTCGTTCAGTCTTACAGTGAGAGCTCTATAAGTATCACCAACTTTTAAATAGTTTGGGATTGTATTAGTTGTAAATGCATAAATATGAGGTTTAACTCGGCCTGTTATTAGTTCTGAAATAAGTTCTATATTTTCCAAATCAATCACCTTCCTTAAATAATTCTGAGTATGTGAGGGTTTCCTTTGAACGCCAATCTTTTATCTTGCAAAGATTATTTTTCACTTCATCAGCAAATAGACTGGTTTGTTGATATTGAGGTAATTTTTTTTCGTAGGGAATAGAATATGTAAATGCATCCATTTGCCATATATTCCATGCAATAATATTGGCTATTTTCTTGAGCAATTTAGCATCTGGAACACATTCAAATTTCATGTACATATTTTCAATAAATGTAAATAGTACATTTTCTCTAGCAATAATTAAACTATCTCCTTGAAATTCAAATCCATAAACGCTTTCGATACTACGTGTTGCCCATTTTATCCAATCCTCTAAACAAGAAGTATTTTCGGATACAATGCGTAGTTTTCGGTCAAGTATGCCTATTCTGTCTTGTACAGGAATAAAAGTACCTGTCTGCATATCATATCTACTTGTTATATATGGAGCTTCTCCGCAAGTGATTTCAAGACGTTTTAGGTCAATATAATCTTGCCATCTGTAAGGCTTTTTATCTGAAAATACGATTTTTCTTTTTATTGTTTTCCAACCCAAACGTGTTGTTTTATTAAAAATGTTGTTATGACCAAACCATGCATCATCGACAAGATTTAATTGCTTATTGCAAACATAAGCTGGTGTAAAAACTTCTGCTTTTCCTTTTGTACGTGATGTTTGTTTGTCTTTCTCTTTCAAAACACGTGGTTGAATAATATTTAGATTATCATAAGTGATTTGCTCCGGCATTATTTGACAGTGTTCATCGTATAAGTTACCATACGAGAGATAGTCTTTTGTGGCCCACAGAATGTTTCTTTTGGAACTTTTGTCTGCTAATAATAGATCTAAAATCACGTGATCAAGCTCATAAATCTTTATTTCATTTATATCTGTTGAAAACATAGGTAATTCGATATTTGCTTTTGCCATATGTCCTCCTTTAGCCCCCATGGGGGAGTATTATCTCTGCGCCTTTTTGTCCTAAAGATCGATGCCCCTTACACACGTTTTTTCGCGAAATTGCATAGGGGGGATTCTGGTGTCTTTTAACATATTTTATATAATATCATAGCACATAATTGCATGTAGCTGGCTGACATTAGATACAATAATCTATTTGCCTTTCCGCCAAATCATATAAATTAATGTGCTTTTTTCTTGATTTTTTGAGCCTTTTCAATGGCTTTTCGCTCACGATAGGCTTTTTGCTTTCGGGCATTTCGAACCTTCTGGCATTCTTCGGCATCACAAAATTCCTGTCGGTTACTTTTTCGGATTATGAATTTACCACAGTTCCGACAACGAATCATAATGCCTTCTGGACGATTATCCGATTTGCCTTTATCTTCTGGTGCAGGGTCTTCGGAAAGCATTCTTGCAAGTGTTAGCCATGCAATATCAAATACAGAATTAATATCGGTAGAAAATTCTAATCGGTTAGTGCGGGAATCTACCTTTAATTTCATGGTAAATTCTGGAATGATGTCAATAAGAGCATTCCGCAATTCATCGTAATCGTCATATGGTGTAGTAGCAAATTCTCCGGTTGGAGGATTTTCTGCCGGAGGATTTTTAATGTACTCATTATCAATTCGCATTTCTTCTATGAGGTTTCCTTTTGCATCCCCATAATCTAAGTCATCCGGTATTGCAACGATAGGATGATTATATTTATCAAAGAAAGAGTAGCCCTCAAAGTATTTTCCTTCTTTGGATAAATCATATGCAGCTTCGTCATCGGCAATACAGATACCTTCGAGAGCAACATAAAACATGGCTGCATTATATAATTTTCCGAGGTCATCTAAGAAGTTGTTAATCTCAAATGTTCCGTCTTTTTCTACCATTTCTGCATCGAAACTATTTATATCAAACGATTCATTCAATTCAGAATAAATGAAATCAATATTATATGGATGCATATTATTTGTACACCATTCCATGATGAGCTGTGTATATGGAATTTTATTATCAAAGCTGTTTATCTGCATTGCCAGATTGCAAAGGCTGGTAAGCAGTCCCTGTCCGGAAAGAAAATCTTCTTTAGGAAAGATGGGTTCATATCCGGGGCGGCAAAATGGTGTTGCACAATAATCGTAGCTTTTATCAATATCAAGTTCATATTTCTTGAATCGGAAAGGGTGGTAAATCAGTTGCCCGATACCACCGATTTCTTTAAATCCTAATATATCTGTTGTTTTATCTGCTTCTGATGGAATCGTTTCATCATTCCAGTTTAATGGCATATCATACCTCATTCCAATCGTTAATTCGTAACCGTTAGCGTTACCGTCAGTTTTTGGACTTCGGTTACATTATAGCTTAAAATATTCATGAAAACAATAAAAAGTCACACAAAATGCTGTAACGGATTTGTACCTTGACAATTTCATCCCGTTCTCAATGAACAAGCCTTTGTTATTGTATGGACTGGTATCCGCCAAGAGCGGTAGCAAAGAAACAATTATTGAAGAGACGGATATAACAAACTCTACGGAAGGAGCAACATCATATGGAGAAAACAACTATGAGTGTGCAGAAATTATCTGCACAGATGGGAATCAGCCTGCCAAAGGCATATGAACTGGTAAAGACACCAGGATTTCCGACAATACGAATCGGATCAGATGAGTCTACTGGTACTCTTCATAATACAGATGGAGCTAAAACAGCACTGACAGCAGAAACGCTGACTTATGATGATGTGATTTCTTTATATTTTAGTGTTGATAAGGAATATAGAAGAAATGGCATCTGGCTTATGAATGATAAGACGGCACTTGCACTCAGAAAGCTGAAGGATATCGATGACAATTATTTGTGGAATCAGACAAATGATACAATTCTTGGAAAACAGGTTATTATTTCGGAATATATGCCGGCTATCGATATAGGTACTAAGCCGATTGCATTTGGTGACTTCTCATATTACTGGATTGTAGGAAGAAAGCCTGTGACGGTAAGAACATTGTTGGAAAAATTCGTATTATATGATTAGATTGGATATCTTGCATTTGAGTTCATTGAAGGAAAACTTGTAAGAAATGAAGCAATCAAGGTTATTCAGATGGCAGATGAAAGAAAGTAATCATAGATTGTTTGATTTTAATTCTATCATCTTGAATGGGATATATGCCCCTTGTATGGTATTTCGCTGTATTGGGTGTTAATACCCCGTTCAAATTCGCAGTTTTTGTGCGTGAATGGGCGGCACCGTTGCCTGGCATAAAAGGTGACTGAGATTTAGACCGCCCATGGGGGCAAATATCACAGAATCAGAGTGAAAATGACAAAAAAGAAAAAATAGTACAAAGGAGTCAGCTGTGTGACCACCTTGTCGGAAGGAGAGATACTATGAATGCAGAAAGCAATGAAGCGCTTCCTGTTAGTGAGAAGTATATGCTCACCATCAAGGAGGCAGCAGCTTATTTTAATATTGGTATAAAGAAACTGAGAAGAATTGCAGAGGATAACCTTGGAACGGTGGCGGTGTACTGCGGAAACAGATTCTTGATCATACGCCCGAAGTTTGAAGAATTTATTAGTGGTTCTTCAGAAATATAGTTCCTTTTATCTGCCGAAAGTAGTTGCTATTACAGGGCATAAGAGCGAACATAGGATGACCCAGAAAACCCTTGAAAACAGCCACTTTTGGCAGAAAGGAAAGTGATTTTATGGCAAGACCGAATTTAGCAGAAAAGGATATTTTGAATCCTTCGGAGGCAATCGAATATTTTGTTTTGAGCCGGAGAAAATTTTATGATTTATTTAATAATACGGATGGAGAAGATTTTCTGGCATATTACGGAGAACGCAAGCTTATTCTCCGTGTAGCTTTTGAAAAGTATCTGATTAACCATCCAGAGTTGAGGAGGCGGGGATAATGGCAAAGGCAGGAAGAGGACAGACAAGGCGGGATTTCAAGCGAAGAGTACTGCGTCTGGGAGAAAGCGTAAGAGCAGATGGAAAATACCAATATAAATATCATATTGATGGAAAACCACATTTTGTATACAGTTGGAAACTGGAACCTGCGGACAAACTTCCCAAGGGCAAAAAACATGTTTTTCTCTCAGGGAGTTGGAAAAGCAGGTAAATATGGATTTGGATTTGCTTGTAAATATTGTAGATGGCCAGATGACAGTCTGCGAACTGGTAGACAGATATTTAAAAACCAAGACAGGGGTAAGACAAAGTACCAAGCAGGGATATGTTACAGTGCAGAGACTGCTTGCGAAGGAAGCATTTGGCAAAAAGACGATGCGAAGTGTGAAAACTTCGGATGCAAAGCTGTTTCTTATCAAACTGCAACAGGAAGATTGAAAGAGCTACAGTTCTATTCATACTATCAAGGGAGTGCGGCGACCAGCCTTTCAGATGGCGGTGGATGATGACATTCTGGTAAAGAACCCATTTGGATTTCAGCTTGCCGGGGTATTGGTAAATGATTCGGTCACAAGAGAGGCAATCACAAAAGATCAGATGAGAAAATTCCTAAAGTTTGTGCATGACGATGTGGTGTACTGTAAATACTATGAAGTGGTGTACATACTCTTTCATACGGGAATGCGAATATCGGAATTTTGTGGACTGACACTAAAGGACATTGATCTTGAGAACAGAACTGTAAATATCGACCACCAATTGCAGAGAACATCGGATATGCGATACATCATAGAAACTACAAAGACGGATGCAGGAACAAGAGTATTGCCGATTACAGAGGATGTGGCACAGATGTTTCAGGCAATCATCGAGGACAGAAATGCACCGAAAGTGGAGAAATCCATAGACGGATATAGCGGATTTCTATTTTTCGATGATAATGGAATGCCACTTGTTGCAATGCATTGGCAGCATCGATTCAATCATATGGTTGGAAGGTACAATGATATCTACCGGGTGCAGATGCCAAACATTACTCCCCATGTATGCAGGCACACCTACTGTTCCAACATGGCAAAATCGGGAATGAATCCAAAGACGTTACGGTACCTTATGGGGCATTCGGATATTAGCGTTACCATGAATGTGTACACGCATATTGGATTCGATGATGCTGAGGAAGAACTGAAACGGCTGGAAGACTTCCGAAAGGCACAGGTGGAGGTTGAAAAGAAGGACGAAAAACCGATGTCACAGAAGATGTTTAAAGTAGTGTAGCATTGCTACGCAACAGAGGCGCTCCGGCTGAAAAGCCGGGGCTTTTCTTGTAGAAAAATAATGGTTGTGATGGTACAATGTGTAGTGATGGAGAACGTATGATTTTTTAAGTGCAATCAAGGAAGAAAGGAAGTCTTAATATGGGTTTGGAAGAAAAATTAGGAGAAACAGCATTAGATTTAGTAAAAAATGAAAATGTTCAGAATAAGGTGGCGGATTTATTTGGGATGCTTTTTCCGTATGCGGGTATAAAAAAGAAAGCGGTAGATATGTATATAAAAGAAATTGAAAACTCTGATTTATCAACTGAAGCAAAAATGATTTCATTATTGAATGCTAAGAAAACACTCAAAAAAATTAAGAATCAGAAGAATATTGCCGAAATTGCAAAAGAAAATGCAAAAGAAAGAACAGATTTTTCTGAAAAGTCAGGAGTTAGTGAAGAATGGTTTGATAGGTTTATGGAGTCGGCTTCGTATGTTTCATCTGAAGAAATGCAATTAGTATGGGGGAAAATATTAGCGAATGAGTTTGAGCAACCTGGGTGTACTCCTCGTAATATGACCAGAATCCTCTCGGAGTTTACACAAGATTATGCAAAAGCTTTTAGAACTTTATGCAGTATGCGTGTGTTATTGATTTCTGTAAATGGGGATGAAAAAATTGTAAGTGCAAATCGGAGAAATGCAGTAGTTTTTGACCAGAATGAAGAATATATGAGGAAAATAGGGTTATCTTTTGAGTTGTTGAATGAGTTAGAAACATTAGGCGTGATTAAATTTGATACAGTTGCAGGATATGCTGCTACTGATATGAATGAGAAAAAAGTTTTAGTTTACATAAATGGAAATGTAATAGAAACTAGTTCACATATAGATGAAACTTTCCCAATTGGAAATGTTCTTTTTACTTCTGCAGGTGAAGCATTGAGTAAAATTACTGAACCATATACATTAGAAGGATATGAAGATGCAGTAATAAAATATTTAAAGTCAAACAATGTAACCGTAGAAACAGAAAGTTTGTATAATGTTGTTGTGTTTGGGGATAGAATACACGTTGATAAGAAAAAACAGTAGTGATGTATGGCTTTTAAGTTAATTGGTACTAGCTTTCGACGAAGAACTTGAAATGAATGTATATGAAGAAGAAATAGAGGTATGTGAATTTCCACAATGCATGGAGTATGTTCAAGTATATCGAATTTTTTGTGACGTCTTTGACCTTGGGGAAAAGCGGGAGAAATTTCAAATACTCAAGGAAGGAATTGTTATTGAAATTCGAAATAAAGAAGATGGTCATAACGTTCCACACATCCATGCTCATTATCAAGGAGAAAATATTTCAATTTCATTAATTGATGGGGAAGTACTGGCTGGAAATATTCCCAAGAAGAATCAGAAGATTGCAGTAACGTGGGTTATTGAGAACCTTGAAATGCTAAGAGCATCATGGGAAAACAAGCATGGTCTTATCAAATTCCCGGATATGATTATAAAAATACAGAGTGATTGGAAAGATGGAAAAAACCCTTAGTAGTAACCCATTCCCTATTACTACCAATTTTACTACTAACAGGTAGTAACAACTTGCTAAATTCTGCTCTGATTTGCCACAATCTGTAATTTTAGAGCAAACTACATGAATCCCAGAACCCCTTGCAAAATAGGGCATTCTGGGGCAAAACAAGGAGAAACAAAACAATGATAAAAGTACTATTTGTTTGCCACGGCAACATCTGCCGTTCCCCAATGTCAGAATTCGTATTAAAAGACATGGTGGAACAGCGTGGCTTGACAGAACAATTTGAAATCGCTTCGGCGGCGACCAGCACAGAGGAAATCTGGAACGGCAAAGGGAATCCAATCTATCCGCCGGCGCAGGCAGAACTAAAAAAGCATGGGATTGGAAAGACCGCATACACCAACTTTGCGGGCAAGCGCGCCAGACAGGTGACAAAAGAAGATTATCATCACTATGACTACCTGCTTTGTGCGGATACCAACAACATCCGTAACACAGAGCGTATCACAGGCGCGGATACCGAAGGAAAAATTCATCTGTTGTTAGATTATGCAGACGAACTTCAAGAGGGGAGTCAGCTTCAGACTAAAAATAAAAGCAGCAATTCAATCAGCCAGACAATCAGCCGCCGCGGCAAATCAATCGCAGACCCGTGGTATTCCGGGGATTTTACACAGACATGGAATGATGTGGTGGCAGGGTGTACAGGTTTTTTAAATTATCTTAAAAACGTGCATAAGATATAAAAGCGGCATCAGTTTCTGCGCGCCTGCCGGAATTTGGACGGTGTCATATGATATTCGCGCAGGAATAAGCGGTTAAAATAAGATACATTTTCAAAACCGCATTCCAGGGAAATCGCAAGAATGTCATCATCTGATGCACACAGCAGGTGCGCGGCACGGATTAGGCGGTATTCATTCAAGTAAGCAATAAAGGGCTTTCCCATATACAGCTTGAAAAATTTCATGAAATGGGAGCTGCTGAAACCGCAGACTGCCGCAATCTGCTCAATACTGATTTTTTGTGGGTAGTAATTTGCAATATAATCGGTAATCAGGCACAGCTTTTCCTTCGTATTTTCTTTAAAATAACCGTTTTTCCGGGAGGAAACAGCACTGTTTTTTTGCTGCGGTAAATCACAAGTTGTAATTTCACGCATTTTATCCGGTGCAAGAATCTCTGATTCCAGAATAAAAAACAACTGATACAGCCAGCCTTTAATGCCGAGATAATACCCGGCAGGATAGGTGGTACGCAAATCGTCAATCCGGTCAAGGCAGATTTGAACAGCGCGGTGCGCTTTCGGAACCCGGTCTATTAAAACCGGAAAATCTTCGGGGAAATTTTGCAGGCGGTGAAAAAAGTTAAAAGACATCGTATCCCCTTCTTTTGGGATTAACATCTGCATATCAAAAATAATATTTTCGTATGAAAATGCTTCCGATTCATACTGCGCAATGGAATGAAGTCTGCCCGGCAGAATAAAGACAATGCTGTCTTTGACAACCGGGTAGGAAATACCATCGACATTGACCATTCCCCTGCCGCTTTTTACATAAATAATTTCCGTTTCACGGTGCCAGTGCATCGGCACACACGGAAAATCCAGCGGAATCGAGCAAGGATAAGTATTATAGGAAAAATCCGTATCATAGTGTTTTTTCGTTTCTTCGTAATTTTCATATTCTAATATGTGCATAGCCCCTCCAATCCGCAGATTTACTGCACAAACGCCAATTTCATATATTTTGTATATCATGATATGATGTTGGGGTCAAAAGCCTCAACTATGATATCTATGGATTGTTCCGTGCTAAACATGTGCCACTGGCACATAGCACCCGCCTATGAGCAAGCTCATGTGGGTTCAGATATTTTGACCCTGGTAGCATGATATAAAAGTATGATAGTATTGTATTATTTTAAGCGGTAATTATGCAAGATAAAAAATCTTAGAAATATATAATAATAATCAGAATTATCGAAAAATAATCAGAAATAAAAATAGGAGTGGAGAGAAGTATGAGCATAGCAGAAATTTGTAACAAAATGTATGGAAAGACTATCAGAGAGTGCAGTAACGAACAGGTCTATACGGCACTGCTGGCACTGGTAAAGAAAGTCACGGAAGAAAGAAAAGAAGCGCAGGAGCGGCAGGAAAAAGAAAACGGCAAGAAAGTGTATTACATTTCCGCAGAATTTCTGATTGGAAAGCTGCTGTCAAACAACCTGATTAATCTGGGGCTGTATGAGCAGATTTCGCAGGAATTAGAGGAAAATGGAAAGAATATTGCACAAATCGAAGAAGCCGAGCCGGAGCCGTCACTTGGAAATGGCGGACTGGGACGGCTGGCAGCGTGCTTTTTGGATTCCATTGCCACATTAAACTTAAACGGGGACGGCATTGGCATCAACTATCATCTGGGGCTGTTCCGTCAGGTGTTTGCACAGAATAAGCAGACAGAACAGCCGGATTACTGGATTCAAAAGGAAAGCTGGCTGACGAAGACGGAGGTGCAGTACCCGGTACAGTTTGGCAAATTGTCCGTCATGTCGAGAATGTATGACATTGATGTGACAGGTTACGAGGGCAGGGTCAACAAACTGCATTTATTTGATATCGACACGGTTGATGAAAAAATACCGATGCACGACGGCATTGATTTTGATAAAAATGCGATTGAGAAGAATCTCACGCTCTTTTTGTACCCGGACGACAGCGACAGAGCCGGACAGTTATTGCGCATTTACCAGCAGTATTTTATGGTAAGCAACGCCGCACAGCTGATTCTTTCAGAATGCCGCAGGAAATGTGAAAAAGCGGGAAAGACGTTAAAGAATCTGAATGAATTTGCGGTGATTCAGATTAATGATACGCACCCGACAATGGTTATTCCTGAATTAATCCGCATTTTAACAACGCAGAAAGACATTGACGGCAGTGTGATGACGATGCAGGAGGCGGCAGAGGTGGTGACAAAGACGTGTGCATACACAAATCACACGATTCTTGCAGAAGCACTCGAAACATGGCCGCTGGACTATCTTGAGGAGGTTGTGCCGCAGTTAGTTCCGATTATCCGTTATCTTGATGAAAATGTACGCGCCCGTTATACGGATGCTTCCGTTTACATTATTGACGAAAATGACCGCGTGCATATGGCACATATTGATATTCATTATGGTTTCAGTGTAAATGGGGTGGCAAAGCTGCATACGGAGATTTTGATGCAGGAAGAACTGAAATCTTTTTACCGCATTTATCCTGAAAAATTTAACAATAAAACCAACGGCATTACGTTCAGAAGGTGGTTACTGCACTGCAATCAGGCACTGGCCGCCTATATTGAAGAACTGATTGGTGCAGATTTTAAAAAGGAAGCAGGGGAACTTTCACAGCTTATAAAATATGCAGATGATGAAAATGTGATTGCGCGCATGCTTGAAATCAAGGTGGAAAATAAGAAACGTCTTGCTGCATATATGCAGGAAAAATGCGGTGTAAAAATCAATCCGCAGTCGGTCTTTGACATTCAGGTAAAGCGCCTGCATGAGTACAAGCGCCAGCAGATGAACGCACTGTATGTCATTTACAAATATTTTGAGATTAAGGCCGGAAATATTCCGGATACTCCGGTTACTGTTATTTTCGGTGCGAAGGCGGCAAAAGCATATACGATTGCAAAAGATATTATTCACTTAATTTTGTGCCTGGGTGAATTGATTGCAAATGACCCGGATGTCAGTCCGTATTTAAAGGTTGTCATGGTGGAAAATTATAATGTGACGATGGCGGAAAAGCTGATTCCGGCGTGCGACATTTCAGAGCAGATTTCGCTGGCTTCCAAGGAAGCTTCCGGAACGGGCAATATGAAATTTATGTTAAACGGTGCACTGACACTCGGAACATTTGACGGTGCAAATGTCGAGATTGCACAGCTTGTCGGCAAAGACAATATCTATACCTTTGGTGCATCCAGTGACGAAGTCATCGCGCATTACAAAAATGCCGATTACTGTGCAAAGGACCTTTATGAAAAGGATGAAATGATAAAAAAATGTGTTGATTTTATCGTTTCAGATGAGTTAAAGCAGTATGGTGATGAAGAAAACTTAGCCCGTCTGCACCATGAAATTATCAGCAAAGACTGGTTCATGACACTGTTGGATTTCAAGGAATATATAAAGGTAAAAGAACAGGCGCTTGCAGACTACAAAGACAGAGCCGCATGGGGCAGAAAAATGCTGATAAACACCGCGATGGCAGGCTTCTTCTCCTCCGACCGCACCATCCGCCAGTACAACACCGATATCTGGAAACTGTAAGCCGGGCAAAAAGTAAACAGGCGGCAAAAAACACAAAACCTTTCCGTCCCCGCCAAGGCGAAATCACCCACAATCTTTTCGCCCGCCCCCACCAAGGCAAAAAACACCCTCACTTTACGTCAAACAGCGTGTGTAAAGTGAGGGTGTTTTTTTGCCTCCACAGCGTGTGGAAAATGCGGGTTGTTTTTTTGCCTCCCACAGCGTGTGTAAAGTGAGGTTGTTTTTTTGCCTCCCACAGCGTGTGGAAAATGCGGGTTGTTTTTTGCTTACTCTGTTCCATATAGTGATTGAGCTGTTCAAACGGCTTGCGAAGGACAAGACCGATGAGAATGGCAATGATAATATAGATAAAGAGTCTGCCGATACATTCCCAGTAATAATTGCCGTACATGCCGCCAATTGTTTCGCGCAGGGCATCCATGGCATATGGGAATGGCAGGTAGCGGTAAATCATCCGGTAAACCTTTGGCAGGACGTCAATCGGGAACGTACCGCCGCTTCCGGCAACCTGGACTACCATGAAAATAATTGCAAGGGCTTCACCGATATTGCCAAAGGCAACCGTCAGTGCATACATAAAAATCGTAAAGACCAGGCTGGTGACAGAACATGCAAACCAGTATAAAACCGGGTGCGGACACTGAATCTGGATATAAAACAGATTTCCGAGTACAATCAGAAGTGTCTGCAACTGCCCGATACAGTAAAATGTCAGGTATCGTCCAAAAAACTTCTGATACGGCTTTACGCCGGCCGGCAGGTGTTTGGATTTTTTCACCTGTGTATGAATGATAGCCACCATAATCAGACCGCCGACCCAGATGGAAAGGACCGTGTAAAACGGTGAAACGGCAGAACCGTAAGCTGAAATTTCATAAATCTTTTTGGTCGTAATTTCTACCGGTGAGGCAATAAAGTCTGCCAGTGTCTGCGGGTCACTGCCTAAAATCTCATTCACAAAATCATATTCCGGGTCGGAAGCGATTTTATTGAGTAATTCAATAGAATCGGAAAGCTTAGTCATCAGTGTATTTAAAGTCTGCTGTGTCAGTGTCAGATTTTCCTGTCCCTGTGTAATCGCATCCGTAAAGGTGTTCATGTCGCCGTCCATATCCTGATATAAAGAAGAAATGGAAGACATTACACTGCGGATAGAGGATACATTTTCCGAAAGTGAAGCGGAAACCTCTGACAGGGAAGAAACTGAATTGGCATCCAGAAGCTTTTGCAGGGCGGCAAGTTCTCCTGCCTGTGTATCCAGTGTTTCCGGTAAATCCGATGAAGAACTGCGCGCAAGAGAGGAAACATCGGAAGAAATCTGTGTAATGGAAATCAGGGAATCTAACATCACATTGTATGTCTGCAATTCATTGTAGGCATCGGTCAGTTTACCGGATATGACATCAATGAGTGAATTCCCTGTGGTATCATCCAGTGTCAGACTGTCAAAATCCACGGTGATAGCAGCGGAGCTGGCGCTTACAAGACTTTTTGTTAAAGTGTTCACAAAGGTGGAATTAGTCTGGGACTGAACTGCTTTTTTTGCCTTATCCGTAATTTTCGGCGCAATGGCATTTTTCTTCTGATTACAGTAATACTGAATCTGCGGATGTTCTAGGGAATCCGAGAGAAAACTTACCATATCGCTTGTAAAGTCAGACGGTAGAACCAGTGCGGCATAGTAGTCGCCGCTGTACACGCCGTCAATGGCTTCCTGCGTGGAATCCGTAAACACCCAGCCGATGGTTGTATTGGCTTTTAAATTAGAAATAATCTGGTCGCCGATATTTACAGTCACACCGTCAATAGTTACACCCGGATCATCAGACGCCACAGCAACCTTGATGCGGGAAGTGGAATCTGTTCCGTATGGGTCCCAGTTTGACAGAGTGTTAAACCACGCATACAGGGATGGAATGACGGTAAGACCAATCAGTACAACAATGGCGACCACATTGGTACTGATACGTTTGAGGTCCTGTATAAAAACAAGAAAAATATTTTTCATAGTTTAATCTCCTTTGCAGCAGTGATAATAGACTGTAAGTTGTTATTGAGACGGGATGGTAAATCCTGTACAAGGTAGTCGTGTTCCTCTTTCAAATCCAGTCCGAGCTGTTTTAATTTTTTTTGCATCTGGTCATCAATGTAAGCGACCGTTACCAGATATGCAGAAATTAAAAAGAGTGAAATTACCCATAATAAAAGATACACAACCTTTGAACTCTCCATATGCAGCAGCAAAATAAGGAAAATCATCGGGATAATGGCAATACACCAGAGTCCCGCCTTAATACGCTTCTGATTGCGTTCATGCAGTGTATGGCTGAATTCCTGAATCTGCATTAAAGTCGCGTTAAAATCTTCATCACGTCCGTTCTTAGACGAAGACACGTCCGTAAAATCCGTATCCGGTGAACCGGAATCGGACAGGCTTCTGGCTGAAGTCCGTGCTATGGGTGTTGCCAGAAGGTCATCTGCCACAGGGCTGTTTTTTAAAGTCATAGTTCTACCTCACTAACAAATATGTATTGGTTACATCATTTTGGTTTCTTTCATCTTTTCCTCAAAGAAATGATTGAGCGGAATGAAAGGTTTGCGGATTACCAGTCCGAGTAAAAGGGAAGCTGCGGCAAAAATCAGCAGTTTTCCCATATAAATAAAGTAGTTCATTTCATACATGCCGCTGATGGCTTCGCGCATGGCGTTAATCGCATACGGGAACGGGAAGTACAGGTATACGTTCTGGAAAAACTGCGGCAGCAGTTCAATCGGGAATGTACCGCTCGAACCGGCAATCTGGATAACAACCATAACAACGGCAATGGTCTTTCCGACATCGCCAAAGGAAAGTGTCAGCGTGTAAATCAGCAGGACAAATACAAAGCTTGCGACAGAAGCCGTCAAAATGAGCAGTCCCGGATGTTCACAGGAAACCTTTAATAAATATAAATCGCCGAGTACAATAATCAGGCTTTGTATCTGTCCCATCACAAAGAAAATGAGATATCTTCCAAAAAAAAGCTGATAACGCTTCGGATTCGTCAAATCCTTTTCGGATGCCTTTACCTTAATCAGTGCCACCAGTACAATACCGCCTACCCAGAGTGCCAGTGTTGTATAAAATGGTGCAACCGCAGAACCATAATTTTTAATCTCATAAACCTGCTTTGTCTCCACTTTTACCGGCTGTGCAAAGAATTTACCATAGGATTCCGGATCGCCGCCCAAAAGTTCCATGATAATCTGCATCTGTTCATCTTCCGATGCTTCATTCAGCTTGCTGATTGCCTCTTCTATCTTTGTATCACAGGTCTTCAGCAATGTCTGAATCTGTGTAAAGCTTTCATCTGTAGCATCTACCATATCTAAGGTTCCATCGAAAATGGTTTCCATGTCACCTAATGTATTATTCAGATTATTCAAAAGATTGGTTACATTGACCAGTATCTGGGATGCCGTATCCAATATTCCGGATACTCCAGGCACCAGATTATTGGTGTATACATTCTTCATATTTTCAATGGTCTTGCTGCAGGTAGACAATGCTGTATTCATTCCGCCTGTCACAGTATCTACCGCATCTTTTACTGCATCTGATGCATTGTCCGGCATCAGTGTCTCTAAAAGCTTCTGCATTTCTTCTGCATCCTGCTTCAACGCATCAATCTGTGACATCACATCATCCATATCCGTTTTCTGCTCGTCCGTAAAGCTCTCATCTGTCTTGAGTCCACTGATTGCTCCATAAAGCGACTGCAACTGGTCATTTAAAGTCTTGATATCATTCGTTGTTGTCTCAATACTTTCAGTTGTCTTCTTGGCAGAATCTCCCAGTCCGGCATTGGTAATATCCGTTGAAATCTTATTCAAAGAATTCTCAATATCCGTTAAGGTTGTCTCCACATTCTTGGAAAAATCTGAAAGTGTAGTATCCGTACTGTCTAATTGTGTCTTTGTTCCATTCAGTGAATTTACAGCTGAATCAATTTT